>Ga0209375_1000290_pt1 | contig 46040 bp, 46 predicted proteins | sample GraSoiAngelo_131_FD_185888 | JGI IMG/M metagenome (GOLD analysis project Ga0209375, IMG submission 185888) | Grasslands soil microbial communities from the Angelo Coastal Reserve, California, USA - 14_0929_02_30cm (SPAdes) (version 2) | ecosystem: Environmental > Terrestrial > Soil > Grasslands ...
CGCGGGAGTATGCGGCGCGTTAGATGTCTTATCCAAGCGCCCGGACTTTGGCCGATTGCGCTTCGACGATCTTTTCAATCATCTCGTAGGCGGGGGACAACGCATACAGGTTCTTTACATTACTGGACAATGGCTGGATGTGGACGACATCGACGATCTCGCGAGAGCCCAAGCGTTCTAATTCCTAGCTAGCCCGACGCCTCGAAAAATGATCAGCGCTTGCTCGTTCGTCGATCAACTGCGTGGTCTTGGTTATTCACAATATGCCGGGGTGCCTTGTTCCTTTTTGACCTCTCTGATCAACTACGTGAGCGGTGATCCCGCGTTGGATTACATCGGCGCCACGAGCGAAGGCGAGGCAATTGGGATTACCTTCGGAGCGTTTCTGGCCGGGCGGAAAACGGTGACCATGTGCCAAAACTCCGGCCTCGGTAACATGGTGAACCCTCTCACCTCGCTCAACTACCCGTTTCGTGTCCCGACGCTGCTGGTCGTTACATGGCGCGGCCAACCCGAAGTAAAGGACGAACCCCAACATGAACAGATGGGAAGGATTTTGCACCGTTTGCTCGAGACCCTGGAAATACCGTGTCTGCCTTTTCCTCGCAGCGAAGCGGATATTGCCCAAACAATGGCGCAGGCCGAGGCGAGCATGGAGCAACGAAAGCGGCCGTTTGCTTTGGTTATGCAAAAAGGCTCTGTCGCCCCGCACGCTGTGCCGGGTCGCCTCGAGTCCGAGTCGATCAAGACCGATTTGCAAGAAAACCTCTCAGCAAAGGAGAATGAGCGACTCACGCGGACAGCTGCAATCGAACTTATTCTCGATGCTCTCGCCGGGGACGAAGCGATCATTGCTTCGACTGGCAAGACCGGCCGCGAACTCTTCACAATCTCGGATCGCGCCAACCACCTCTACGTCGTTGGCGGAATGGGCACTGCGTCGGCGATTGGTTTCGGTGTGGCACACGCGCTCCCTAGGCAACCAGTCGTCGTCATCGATGGAGATGGCGCTGCTTTGATGAAGCTCGGCGTGTTCGCCACGATTGGCTGGTATCAACCGCCGAATCTTCTTCACATCGTTCTCGATAACGAAGCGCACGATTCAACGGGAGGCCAGCAAACGGCATCTGGGATTGTCCGGTTCGCGGCTATCGCCGCAGCGGCTAATTACCATTCAGCTTTTGCGGAGGATCGCCCGAACGAGATTCGCGAGGCCGTCCGTCTGCTACGTCACCGAACCGGACCTTCCTTGTTGCATGTGAAGATACAACCGAGCTCGCCTGGGAAGCTTGGTCGTCCAACCGTGCAACCGCACGAAGTAAAAGAACGCTTTTCACAATTCCTTAGCTCGACGGCGAAATGAAAGATCCGCTTCTCTTCACCCCGGGACCGCTCACCACGAGCGCGACCGTGAAAGCCGCGATGCAGCGTGACGTTGGTTCGCGCGACGCCGACTTCATCGAACTGGTCGGAGGCATTCGCTCGGAATTGCTTCGCATCGCGGGTGTCTCGCGCGAACAGGGTTACGAAGCCGTGCTCATGCAGGGAAGTGGGACATTCGGGCTCGAGTCGGTCATTTCATCAGTAATACCGTCGGAAGGGAGATTCGTGGTGCTGGCAAACGGTGTTTATGGCGAGCGCATGGCTACGATCGCGGAGCGATTGGGAATTTCGACCAGGCTGGCCCGCTGGCCGGAGAATGAATCGCCGCAGCCCGCGGCAGTGCAACGTCTCATCGAAGCAGAACCGGCCACCACTCATGTGGCAATGGTGCATTGCGAAACCACCACAGGCATTTTGAACCCGATCGACGAGATTGCGCGAATAGTAAAAGCCGGTGATCGCGAATTCATTGTGGACGCGATGAGCAGTTTCGGCGGTGTGCCCCTCGATTTGAGCAAACTGGAAATCGATTATCTAATTTCCTCCCCTAACAAATGCCTCGAAGGCATTCCCGGCTTCTCCTTCGTGCTGGTGCGACGCGAAGCGCTCGAAGCAACCAAAGGCCGTGCGCGCAGCGTCAGTCTCGATCTGCTCGCACAATGGGAAGGTCTTGAAGGGAATGGCCAATTCCGCTTCACGCCGCCCACGCACGCGCTCCTCGCCTTTGCCAGAGCGCTGGAAGAACTCCGTGAAGAAGGTGGCGTCTCTGCTCGTGCCGCCCGCTACCGCGCTAATCACGAGACATTGCGAGCGGGAATGCGCAGGCTCGGTTTCGCCGAGTACTTGCCCGCAGAGCGCCAGAGCAACATCATTACCGCGTTTCGGTATCCGGACGATCCTAACTTCAAATTTGAAGAGTTCTATCATCGTCTCCGTGCGCGCGGTTTTGTCATCTATCCCGGCAAGTTGAACCAAGCCGACTGCTTCCGGATCGGAACGATCGGTCGAATCAACGAGAAAAACGTGGAGGACCTCGTCACCGCGATTGGCCACTGAGGCCCTCAGGTTCCACTCATTTTTTTTCCACGCCGATAAAGCCCGGGATGATAACGTTCGAAAATTGGCGCAACTGACGCCAATGCTCGAATCGTTGTCGATCTTATGAGACGCTTAAACCTTCGTACGTTTCCGCGACGATATGATCGACGACGGCTTTCATGTCCTGAGTGCGTTCCCACACCATAAGTTGGCGATCCGCACCCGTACCTTCGCGCATGATCCGCTCGATATGCGCCATCTCCTTTTGAGTGTCGAGCTCATTTACCTCGGTCGAGACAAACTCGAGCAATTCATTTAACAAACTGCGCGCCTCCACTTCCGTTTCCCTGCCGAAATCGATTAGTTTGCCGTCGATGCCGTAGCGCGAGGCGCGCCAGCGATTCTCATCCAATAACCGGCGGCGATAAACGCGGAAGCTAATGTTCTGGCGGAGCAACTTGTACAGTTTTGAGATCACCGCCTGAATCAATGCGGCTATCGCGAGCGTGTCGTCTACGCGCGATTGCGCATCGCACACGCGAACTTCGAGCGTCTCGAAAAATGGATGGAGTCGAATGTCCCACCAGATTTTTTTCGCGTTATCGACGCAGCCGGTTTTGACCAGGAGCTTGCAGTAATCTTCGTACTCGGAAAGACTTTCGAATGCGTCTGGAATCCCAGTGCGCGGAAAACGCTCGAACACTTTGAGTCGATAACCTTTCAGGCCGGTGTCCTGGCCGACCCAGAACGGCGAGTTGGCCGAGAGCGCGTAAATGTGAGGGAGAAAATAGCGCGCTTGATTCATGACGTGAATCGCGCTTTGCCGATCCGGAATGCCGACGTGCACGTGCAAACCGAAGATGAGATTGGCGCGTGCGAGCTGCTGCATGTCCTTGACAATCTCCTGATAGCGCTCGCCTTGAGTAATAAGTTGATCGCGCCAGTGCGAAAACGGATGCGTGCCCACCGAGGCGATCTGCAGTCCGCTGCGACCTGCCAGTTCCGCGAGTCTGCTGCGCAGTTCGATCACGTGGGCACGCGCATCGACAATCGACTGGCAAATTTCAGTGCCTAACTCAACGACCGATTGGTGCATCTCCGGCTTGATTTGCTCTTTCAGGGTAACTTTCCCGCCCTCGAGGATTTCCTGGATGTGCGACCGAAGCTCGCGTGTCTCCGGATCGATAATGGCGAATTCCTCTTCGATACCGAGGGTGAACGTGTGGTTTTTCTTCGCCATGGCGGGGTGCAAATCTCCCTCAAAAACGCCCTAATGTCATCCCGAGCAGAACGAGGGATCTCACATGACGTCGTGGAGCACACCAGTTCACGTGTGTGATCAACTCGCCTGTGTGATCAACTCGCCTGTGTGGGGTTCCTGGTCGCCTTCGCGACTCGGGATGACACGCGAACTTGTTTGTTGATCTTACGCCAGTTCGCCTAACGAACTCTTTCTCACTGCCGCCTGCAGAAATTTGCCCCAGCTCAAATTATCACGCCCGGATTTGTGTTCGCGCGCTTTACGGATGGCCATTTCCGACACAGCTTCGACGACCCATTCGAAATTTGCCTGACCGACGTTGGCTGCTTCCGCATCCGGCGCGGGATTGCAAAAATCAATGGCAACCGGCACACCGTCGCGAATCGCAAACTCGACCGTGTTCAAGTCGTAACCGAGAAACTGATTCAGCGTCAGCACATCCCGCTCGACTCTTTGGAGAATATCTTTCGGTGCCTGCCATTCGGTTTGATACCGCAAATGGTAAGGATGCCGCGGCTCGTACGGCATTATCCGCACTTGCCGTTGATCAATTGAATAGCAGCGGAAATACATGTCGAACTTCACTTCCTCCTGCAACATCATCACCAATTGGCCAGTCTCGCTGTAGGCGCGATAAAATTCTTCCGGGTTATGCAAGCGATAGACGTTCTTCCAACCGCCCCCTGCGAACGGTTTGAAGAATGCGGGCCAGCCGACGTAATCGAAAATCGCTTCCCAATTCAATGGATACTGGAGATTACGAAACGATTTGTCGTTCGTGTCCGTCGGCGGCTGGTTCGATGGAAGCAATACCGTCCGCGGAACGGCGACGCCAATCTTGGTGGCGAGCGCGTTGTTGAAGAATTTTTCATCGGCGCTCCACCAGAAAGGATTATTTACGACCGCTGTTCCGGTGAGGGCTGCGTTCTTGAGCCACGCCCTATAGAACGGCACGTCCTGCGAGATACGATCGATCACCACGTCGTAGCCACATGGCTCGCCCTGGATCACCTTGTCGATCCTGACAAATTCGGCGACGATTTCTTTGCCGCCGGTTTTCTGATTCACCCGCTCGACAAACGCCGGCGGAAAGCTGTGTTCCTGGCCAAAAAGAATTCCAATTTTTTTCATATGCAGACAACCGCGGATTACGCGGATCACACGGATGAGGTCTCGTTCGGAGCGTGCATTAAAATACAGTAACTCCTGGACTCTCATTAACACCGTGGCTTTAAGCCCGGTGCATTTCGCGTGGAGCGCAATCAAGCCGTTTTAACGGCTTTGTCCAGAGCGAGGGTTTGAATCCATGCGCCGGAACACTAAGATAAGCCATGGTCAAGAAATTGTTGCACACGCGCTATCGCGTCCACGACTTAGAGAAAACGGTTTCTTTCTACAAGGATGTGCTGGGACTCAAGGAGCTTCGCCGTCACACTTCCGGTCGCGGATCGCAACTTGTGTTTTTGAAAGCACCCGAGAGTGACCAGGAGATTGAGATTTGTAAATTTGATGAGAGCGGGCCGGTAGTGGTCGGCCCCGATCTTACGCACCTCGCTTTTGAAGTGGACGATTTGGAAAAGTTCGCGAAACATGCGGCCGCAAAAGGCCATCCGCTATCGGACGGACCGCATTCAAGTGGCAACGGTAAAATCGCGTTCATCGACGCGCCGGAAGGCTACGAGATCGAATTGATCGAACGCGGAAAGAAATCATAAGTCGTATTGTCATTCCGAGCGGAGCGAGGAACCTCAAAATCGAAGCAGCAGTCACACAAAGCACCGTGGGACGCAAAAACTTTGAGAGGTCCTTCGCTTCGCTCAGGATGACAGAAGGAATGCGCGCTCATCAGGAAGGCTTCGTCACAACGCGAGAGAGGAACTGGCTGCGACAACGCTTGCGCGACTAAAGCTTTTATCGGTAATTTCCGACCCATGAAATTGTCGCGCAATTGGCTCTGCTTCCTTTGCGTTGTCGTCCTGTCATCAGTTCCTAGCGTATGGAGCCAGGATGCCACTGACTCCGAGGCCGTACGCCCCAGCGGGGTCTCCGGGTCGGTCCGCAAGGCAAAGGCCGTTACTGCGAAAGCCGATGAGGATACTGATGCTGAATCTACTCCAACTCGCAAAGCAAAGACCTCGAAATCGACTCACGCCCGCTCGCACCGGACGCACGCAAAGGCGAAAGAAACACCAGAAACAATCCCTGCGCCGACCGAGTACACTCCCGAGGGAATACCAAAGACCAGCGCAGCTTCAGTGATTGTCGTGGATGCGAATACCGGCAAAATACTGTACGAAAAAAATGCGGATCAGTTCAGGGCCCCGGCAAGCACGCAAAAATTACTTACGGCGCTCATTGTGGCGGAGACCGGTTTTCTTGATCGACAGGTCACAGTGCAACCAACAGATACAATGGCCGAACCGGTGAAGTTGAATATTAAGGCGGGCGACACTTATCAGCGAATCGATCTTCTGCGCGCGTTGCTGGTAAAAAGCCCTAACGACGTCGCACGATGTCTGGCCCGGGATAATGCCGGCAGTATCGAAGCGTTTGCGGGGGTCATGAACAGACGCGCCCAACAACTCGGAGCTGTGCATTCGCACTTTGTGAATCCAAATGGTCTGCCGGTTCCCGGACAGTATTCCACCGCGCGTGACCTGGCGCTCATAGCGCGCGTCGCCTATGCGAATCCGACAATCCGGTCGATCGTTTGTCTTCCGCAGCTTGTTTTTCGCTTCGCCAACGGTCGCACACGCGAGCTTGAGAATACGAACAAGCTGCTCAGACGATTGCCTTACTGCAACGGGATGAAGACTGGTTATACCGATGCCGCAGGCAAATGTTTGATTGCCAGCGGCACGCGTCCCGGTAAGGACGTGATCGTCGTGGTGTTGGGCGACAGCTCGAGCCGCGTTTGGCGTGATGCATCCGCGCTACTCTCCTGGAGCCTCTGGATGTAAAGCGTCCGCTGCCTCGGCCAGGTTTGCGCTTCGCTCGCGCGGCGGCATGCCGTGGATGAGATGCTCGAAAATCGCGCGCAACCAGCGGAGAAAAAATCCGAGTGCAACACCCAACGACATTTTCGATTTCCCGTGTACGCGTTCACGAAAGACAATGGGAATTTCGCGTACGCGCAGCGTTCCGCGGGCGCGCACCATTGTCTCGAAAACAATTTTGAAACCGCTGGTTTGTGGCGCGAGTTCGAGCAGCCGAGAACGGCCGATTGCGAAGAAGCCGCACATGGAATCGTGCAAGCCAGTGAGCGGATAGGCAAGCAACGCACCTGTTCGCGAAACAACGCGCCGCCATACTGGCCAGCCGGGTGTCGCCCCGCCCTTCACATAGCGGCTTCCGACCACAAGATCTGCGGTATCGGCGAACAGCGGCGCCACCAAATCTTTGATCCGATCAGCCGGATGACTCAGGTCGGCGTCCATCACAAGCAGAATTTCTCCTTGTGCCGCTTGCGCGCCTGACATAATGGCGCCCGCTAATCCAGGGCCTGCGCCATCCTGTTCGATTAAGCGGATCGGCCGGCTTCCCGCGAGAGCACGAATCTTATCGCGAGTTGCGTCACTAGAATGATCGTCGACGAACAAAATTTCCCGAAAAGGAACAGCGCACGCGGTAATTTCCGAAACCAACGGCACGATATTTTCTTCCTCGTTCAACGTTGGAACAATGATTGATACAGAATTGGAAAATGAGTCTGTCATTCTAAAATGCCAAACGATTAACGCTCAACCCGCCTTCGGCAAGCCGGCGGCGCCAGGCGCGAACGTTCAATCGTCGGATTCTAACGATTCGCTATCGAGTGCCTGCCAAGCCGTAGCTCGCAACAAAAAATTACTTGGGACCAAACGATCGGCCTCCGCCGAGGCTACGGCATGACAGCTTTCGCTCTCCACGTTGTTGCGAGCGAAGGCTGGAGCCGACGACGGGATTCGAACCCGTGACCTGCGGTTTACGAAACCGCTGCTCTACCAGCTGAGCTACGTCGGCACGAGAAGTGCAAAGATTGCATCGTGCCAAGGCCCTGGCAACAGAACCTGCGACGGGCTCACCCTAATGCTCGTGCTCATGATCGAAATTAATTCGCGTTCCTTCCAGCGCGTCCGGCGGTCGCGTCCTACCATCAAAGGATCATGGCATTATGAAAGTCTCACCAATTTCGCGGAGTGCGACGCGTTCAGGAGCGTTGCGAAGGGCGGCCTGGAAGCGTTCGATTGGTTCTCGCAATGGCTCGAAACTGAGCCGGAACGTTTGATGATGCACCGGCATTATGAATTGCGCGCCGGCGGCGTTGGCCATCTCGATCGCCTGCTCCGGCGTGCAATGGTTCCGGATCCATGGGTTGTAAGCTGCGATCGATATGATCGCGAGATCGATGGGCCCGTACTTGCGAAGCTTGGCAAAAGTGTCCGTGAACGCGGTGTCCCCAGCGAACAAGATGCGCCGTCCGTTTCGCTCCATAAGATAGCCATTGTAACCGCGATGGGTGTCGCGCTGCATTCGCGCGCCCCAGTGTTTCACTTCAAAGGCGCTGATGAAAATATCGCCAGCCGTACGGCTGCCAGTCTTAATCATTTTCGTTTCACCCCAGCGAAGCTCGGTGATGGCTCGGAGACGTGTCCATCTTAGCAAGTCTGCCGTGTTCGAAGCAGTGATTACGCTGGTGTCTTTGTTAAAGCGGTGGAGCGTTCGCAAATCGAAATGATCGAAGTGCGCATGGGATAGAAGAATGAGGTCAATGCGAGGCAGTTCGTGAAATTGGAGCGCCGGTGCAGTTAATCGCTTCGGACCAATGGTAAATCCCGCCAATCGAATCCCGATGCGTGGAAAAAGCACCGGGTCGGTGAGAATGTTGATGCCGAAGAAATTGACGAGCACTGTGGCATGGCCGATCCAGCCTGCCGTTGCCTGGGTATCATTCCACTTCAGGGGCTCGGGTTTTGTGAAAGCGGGAGCGATCGGGCGCCAGCTTTCGATTGTCCATTCACGCCAAAGATGCGCGAGCCAACGGCGCACCCGCGCGCTGCGCAAAGTTGGTTGATCGGGTGTATCCACTAAATGCTTCGGATAACAAGAACACAGACAACTGTGCCAAGTGTTTTGGTCGGTAGGAGGAAGCTGCGGTCTCCGCCTAAATGTTACCCGCTGCTAAATAATCCTTTAATTGCTTTCCAGAGAGTTCTGGTTGCTTTTGGCCTGCCAGCGCGTGCAACGAGTACGGGACAACTCGCGCGGTTTAAAATGCTGCGGGTCAGATCGCCCATGATGTAATGACCAAGCAGGCCGCGCGCCTGCGAGGTGCCGGTCACGATCAAATCGTAATCGCCTGCGCGTACTTCCTCGAAAACTTGATCGATTACAATGCCATGCCGAAGGCGCACTTCGGCCGGCACCGCAAGGTGTTCGAGGTCTCTTTTTTGCCGGCGCAAATTTGTCCCGAGCTCCGACTTGGATTGTAGCAACCGATCAACGTTTTCTTCTAACTGTACAAGATTGAGATAGATGGCAGGTGGCTCGGCCATTACATGTAGAAGCGTGACCGACGCGCCGAGAGCGGCCGCAATCTTGCCGGTGAATTGCACCGCGTGTTCGATGAATTCTTTTCCGCCCGTGCAAACCAGAAAACGTTTCAACTGTTTCCGTTCCCCGATTGCCACTAGTACTGCCGGCTGAATCGCCTTGATCACTTCGTATGTTCTTTCCGAGCGCCAGTAATGCCCGGTTGCGCCGATCCATCGCGCGCCAACGAGAACGAGATCGTAGCCGTTCTTTGATGTTTGATCGAGAATCTGGCGCACAGGATCGCCCGCGCTCACGACGATATCCGGCCGCGCACTCTGTGTCCGGAGGGATTGCGCCTGTCTTTCAAGCGTTTCGCGCAGCGGGCGCTCATCGCTCGACTTTTCGGCGATGCCGAGAAGAGTGACTTCAGCTTTTAAGGGACGGGCTAGTAAGGTTGCCAGTTCGATCGCATTTTCGGAGGCCGGCATACCATCGCTGCAAATCAGAATTTTCATCGCTAAACTTTTTGGCCAGTAATGAGCGTGTAAACTACAATGGCCACGCCGATCAATGGCAATGGAACAAAGGCGAGCCGAATTTTCGGTCCCGCGAAATATTGTGTAGCGACCACTCCAATCTGCGCGCCGATAACTGCGCCTGTGTGCATAACCAGCGCGATTAGAATATCCACGTTGCCTTTGATCGCGTGGGTAATCGTTCCATAGCTGGCTGAAATCACGATCTCAAAAAGATCTGTTCCGACTGCCAGATGCGTGGGAATCCCGAGCACGTAAACCATTGACGGCATTCGAATGTAACCTGCGCCGCCGCCGAGGAAACCGCTGAAGATGCCCCCGATGAAGGCAACCAGAAGTATGGTCCAGAGAGAAATCGCCCGTATGCCTGAAGTGGGCAGAGAGATCATCGGCCAAATCCTCAGACGTTGAATCATCTGCGTGACAGGCCCGAATACGGAATGGTCTTGCTTTGACGCCTTGTCTTTCACTGTGCGGTGCTGCGATGATTTTTTGCCCGACCACAGGGTTGTTCCGCTCTCCCACAGCATGAACACCGCGATGCCGAAATAGACGACGATCGCGACGAAGCTGACAACCGTGTTCACGTTTCCCGCGCGTTTTAGCGCCTGAATCAATTGCGCGCCGGCTTCGGCGCCGGCGATTGTTCCCAACGCCATGATCAGTCCTAGTTTCAGATCGACATTGCCCAGCGTGCGGTGCTGTCTTGCTGCTACGATTGATTTGCCGACGATATGCGCCAAGTCTGTCCCAACCGCGTAATTCCAATTTACTCCCATCAGGCGCAACGCGGGGCCGGCAATGAAACTTCCGCCGACTCCGAAGAACCCACCCAAAATTCCAATGATAAAGCCGACGACGACCAGATAAATCGGATTGATATCCGCGTTGGAGATCGGGAAAAACATCAGCTATCTCCAACGGCCCCGCAGGAAGCGAAACAAGAGGGTCGTTACCGTGTCCAGTGCGACCGCCTGACCGGCGATAAGCAAAAGCGCGACCGCCGCATAAATGTAGCGATGCTGCGCTTCAAGATAGAACAGCCAGCCGCCCAGAAGATGAAGAACCAGGAAGAAGTAGATAACGACGAGAATCGAATAAACCGCCAGTTCGATCGCAAACGCTCGCAGGCTCTTAGTGGTGTTCCTTCGCATTAGGGCAAGATGGTTGAAGCGTTGACCGGTTAAATCGCTAAATCAGTAAGTCATTACTGGCTACATGAATCGAGCGCTGTTTCGATGATGGGCTTTCAGCTTCAAGGCTTTAACGACTTAAACGTGCCGACAGCAAGTGGCGGTTGCGTGCAATCACGTTCAGGCGCAAATTACTTTGCGCTGGGAGCGTTTGTTTCTAACGTTCCACTTCATTTTTACGGAAAAAGCCATGGCCGATGTCGCGAACAAATACGCCGAAAACGTATCGGGCAAATTCTATGTCGATGATCAGTGTATCGATTGCGACTTGTGCCGCGAAACCGCGCCGGCCAATTTCAAACGGAACGATGACGGCGGCCATTCCTATGTCTACAAACAACCGGAGACGCCAGAAGAAGAAGGACTTTGCAAGGAAGCAATGGAAGGCTGCCCAGTCGAAGCAATAGGGAACGACGGAACGTAATCCTGTTGCGGCGGCTTATACCGCCGAGTCTCATGGGCAAGCAAGGCAGTCGGCGCTCACAGAGCGTCGCTACAGTTCCGGTTGCATTGAGCGTCGCAGGCTCCGATAGCAGCGCAGGCGCCGGTATCCAGGCGGACCTCAAAACATTTTCAGCACTCGGTATCTATGGATTGACCGCAGTCACCTGCACTGTCGCTGAGATTCCCGGGAAAGTTTCGCAGATTGAGCCGGCCAGCGCGAGAATTGTTCGTGAGCAAATCGAAGTGCTCGCAAAAAATTTTCCGATCACTGCGATCAAGACCGGTCTGCTTTGCTCTGCTGAAATCGTTTCCGCCGTCGCGAAGTCGTTACGAGGCATAGACAAGATATGTGGGTCACCGATTCCGCTCGTGATCGATCCAGTGTTTGTCGCGACGAGCGGGGATCCTCTGCTTGAACCCGCGGCTATCGAGACTTATGAGAAGGAATTGTTCGCGCTCGCGACCTTAATTACGCCAAATCTCGGTGAAGCACAGCGCTTACTTGGAACGAGAATTAGAGATCGGCGATCGATGCATCGTGCCGGGAAAAAGTTGGAGAAGAGATTCGGAACTGCGATTCTTCTCAAAGGCGGTCATCTGGCGGGCAGCCGCGCTGTCGATCTTCTGTTCGCCAATGGGAAAGTTATCGAATTTTCAGCGCCATTCGTCGGCGGTATCGCGACTCATGGTACCGGCTGCACCTATTCGGCAGCGATCACCGCCGGCCTTGCCAAAGGCCTGTCTCTCGAAGACGCTGTCAGACAGGCCAAGAAATTCGTGACCGACGCAATCACGCGACATTTCCGATGGACGCCGCGCTCTTGCGGCACCGTACAAGCGCTTAGGCACTGGTAGCGAGATCGATGGTTGCACCTGCGAACCTTACTACGGTTTCGTCTCCCAACGCTTTAACTGCATCGCCTCAAGTGCAGCCACAGTTTCCGCCTGTTTCTTGCTGCGGCCGCTGCCTTGGCCAAGGACAATTCCCTCCCAAACAACCTGTGAGACAAACATCTTTTCATGCTCAGGCCCACTTTGCGAAACCAATTCATAGACGGGACTGCGAGGCGAGATGCTTTGTAGTAACTCCTGAAGCTGGCCCTTGGGATTGATGTCCACTGGTGTTTCCGCCAGCTGTTCGAGATCACCACGAGTTTGCGTCAAAATGAAATCTTTCGCGGCTTCGAGGCCGCCGTCGAGGTAAATGGCACCGATGAGCGATTCAAACGCATCCGCCAATGTGGACGTGCGTTCCCGGCCGCCACTGCTTTCTTCACCGCGCCCCATCAAGATGTAACGTCCCAAGTCGAGCGTCGCAGCATGCGCCCGCAACGCTTCACGAGAGACCAGCCGCGAACGGAGTTTCGTTAGCTGACCTTCGGCTTCGGTTCGAAAATGGCGAAACAGATGCTCGGTGATAACAAGCTGGAGAACAGCGTCGCCCAGAAATTCCAAACGCTGATAATCAAAATGATAACGTTGCGCCTCATGGCCGAGGCTCGGATGCGTGAGTGCCTCCGCCAGCAAAAGTGAATTCCGAAATTTGTAGCCGATGCGTTCTTCGAGCGGTGTCACTTTTTGCCATTCTGGGCGAAATCGAAGAATCTCTCAACTAAGTATAACGACAGTTCGCCGGGCGAGAATATGGCTCGCCAATCATGACAAAAAACCAACGGACAACCAGGTCGTCGAAGGCGCATTCCGCTATCGTTTTTGATAAACTTCGAGCGAAGTAACCACATCCAAAGCGCGCTGTAACACCGGATCGTATGCTGGCGGCTTCTCCGGCGCGCGGCCGCGGCGTTGCTGCGCCGCCTCCGCTGCTTCAACCTCGGGATTGGTCCCGGCTAACAGCGCTGCCTCGTTCATGTGCGGCCGGCCACCTTCATAAACAAACGGCCCCATTCCTTTTTCGCCGCTCAGTTGGAAAATCTGCTGCTTATCTGCCATCGACATTTCAACAGGCAAATCTGGTTTTATCCCTTCCGGAAACAGTGGACGACCGTCGGGGGAAACCATTTCTGCGACAGCAACGCGTAGAATTTTGCCGCTCGGCAGTAACAAATCGGAGTATTCGGCTGCGCGACCGGCAGTCGTTTGCCCGATGACCAGCGCCTTGTCGTAATATCTCAGTGCAGCAGCGATCGCCTCAGCCGCACCAACTGTGTCGCCGTCAGTGAGTACCATGACCAGGCCGCGAAACGCCGGATCACGATCGGAACTGAAGACGCGGTCTTGACGTCCCGTCGGCTTGCGCAAGGTAAAAAGAGTTTTGCCTTTGGGACAAAACCGCTTTGCAAACTCGGCAGCCAGCGACAAATCAGCGGCTACCTGGCTGGCGCGAAGATCCACAATGATCTCGTTCACGTTTTTCGCGACGAAGTTGCTCAGGCTCTTGTCCAACGCCTGAAGGTTAGCGGCGTTTAATGAACCGGCGCGCACGTAACCGATGTGGCCTCCGATAACCTCGCTGTAAAAGATGCTAGGCCCTTCCGCCGGGGCGTTCTCCTTGGCGGGCAAAAGCATCACACCGCGCGGCAGCCGCACTATGAGGCCCTCAACAGTCGCCCGATTCAACTCAGTATCGGTAATTGCATCCGGATCTGTGAAATTCGCTTTTAATAGGGTGACGACTGCCTGCAGGTCAGCCTGGCCTAATGAATTGACCAGATCTTCTGTTGTCGGGCTGGACGAGGGCGAGGGCGATGAGAGCGCGGATGGTCTTGCCGAAGCGGCGGGCCTGCTTGGAGACATTACAGCCGGCGACGGAGTTTGCGCCAGCGCAGCTATCGCCACGAAGAAGCTAATAAAGAATGACGACGTTAATTGACACATTTGAAACAGATGCCGACCTATAGCGCATTTTCTAATTGCGCGAAAATTCGAAATCGAACATCGACTTTGGCGTTCTCTCAATTGGTCACACTCAGGGCAATGTCGCGTCGGTAGTGGCAGTTCTCGAAATGAATGCGGGAGACAGCGTCATACGCGCGTGCGCGTGCGGCTTCGAGCGTTGATCCAAGGGCTGTGACCGCGAGAATCCGACCGCCAGCGGTCTTAACTTCGTCGTCGGCGCGTTTTGTTCCGGCGTGAAAAATCTGAACATCTTCGAGCTTTGCCGCGTCGTTGAGACCTGAAATCGTTTTTCCAGTTTCGTATTTACCAGGGTAACCGCCAGAGGCGAGCACGACCGTAACGGCAGCACGCGTATCCCATTCAATCGTACACTTGCTGAGATTTCCATCGATCGTCGCTTCCAACAGCGGTACGAGATCGGATTTCATCCGGGGCAGGAGTGCCTGTGTCTCCGGGTCGCCGAAACGGCAATTGAACTCCAGCACGCGCCCTCCCTCGCTCGTAATTATCAAGCCCGGATAAAGCAGTCCACGAAATGTTATTCCCTCTTGCAGGAGACCGCGTAGCAGTGGCTGCATGATTTCCGTCTCGAATTTCGATTGCAGTTTCTTAGTCCAATTGTTGGCAGGACTGAACGCGCCCATCCCGCCAGTGTTCGGGCCCTGGTCGCCCTCCAGCGCACGCTTGTGATCGCGCGCCGATTCCAACAAACGATAATTACTTCCGTCCACCAGGGCATGCAGCGAACATTCTGTTCCGCGCAAAAAGTCCTCGATCACGACACGTCGACCTGCGTCGCCAAAGCGGCCCTGATTCATCATCTCGTCGATGGCGGATCTCGCCGCCACACGATCAGCGGCAACGATTACTCCCTTTCCCAGAGCAAGGCCGTCTGCTTTGATCACCACTGGAAATTCCAGTTGTTCGCAGTAATGCAGCGCTTCGCTACTGTCGGAAAACGTCCTGGCCTCGGCTGTAGGGATTTTCTGAGAACGCATCAGCTCTTTCGCAAAAATTTTGGACGCCTCAATGCGCGCCGCCGACTTCGTCGGACCAAACGCGCGCAATTTTTCAGCAGTAAAAAGATCGACAATTCCTGCGGCAAGAGGATCGTCCGGACCGACCACGGTCAGGTCGATGCGATTTTCTTTAGCGAAGCGAACGAGCGTTTCCAGATCACTGGTTGAGATGGAGACATTTTCGGCAATTTCAGCGGTTCCCGCGTTGCCCGGCGCACAAAAAATGCGTTCGGCATCCGGAGATCGCGCCAATTTCCATGCAAGCGCATGTTCACGGCCGCCACCACCAATAACCAGAATCTTCATCGCAAATTCGTTTGACTGTAGAGGCAGCCGCATCGCCTGCAAAGTGTTCGAAATCTCAGATGGCATCCGTCTTAGGCGGACTTCTACGGTTTGCGCGCTGAGGATCACTCTGAGCGCGATTCAGCAGGCAGGATCGACAACTCCAGTTTCTCGGTATGCCGGATCACTGTGAGGCTGGCGCTTACGCCAATTTGTTCGCCTACCAATATCTTATGCAAATCGTGCACGCTTCCGATCGGCTGGCCATTGAATGCCACCATCAAATCGCCCTCGCGCAATCCAGCGCGTTCGGCAGGACTGTTCTTTTCAATCGAAACGACGAGCACACCCGTCTCAAGAGGCAACCTGTAGAAACGAATGATCCGCCGGTGAATCGGCACATTTTGCCCGGCCACACCGATGTAACCGCGCCGGATTCGTCCGTCGCGGATTAACCAACCAGCAACCAACCTGGCGGTGTTACTTGCGATCGCGAAACAAATGCCTTGCGCTGGCCGAATCATTGCCGTGTTTACGCCTACGACCTCGCCGGCCGAATTAACCAATGGTCCACCGGAGTTGCCCGGATTCAATGCGGCATCGGTTTGAACAATATTATCAATCAAACGACCTGATTGCGCGTGCATCGACCGACCGAGCGCGCTGATCACGCCTGCAGTGACGCTCGCTTGAAAGCCGAGAGGATTTCCAATCGCTATCACGAGTTGACCTACGCGCAAATTCTCCGAGTCGGCCAGGCGGACATGAATAAGTTGCGGCGCATCGATTCGAATCACAGCGAGATCCGTGTCCGGATCGTCGCCCGTCACTTGGGCTGGATATTCGCGTCCATCCGGCAGATTTACCGTGATAGAATTCGCCGCATGAACGACGTGGCTATTAGTCAGAATGAATCCGTCAGGGGTGATGATGAAACCCGACCCATTGCCGCTCAGTTCGCGGGTTCCGCGCTGGACGTTGACGCGTTGTTTGACGTCAATGTTTACCACGGCCGGGGCGACACGCGCGGCCGCACTGACCACGGTACGCGAATATGCATCAAGCAGTACGGAATCGTCCTGGCCAGCGGTGGGAGTGTCGACGTCCTTGCTCGTCGCCGATGGAGCACCAGAGCCCATCTCGTTTAAGAGAAAATCCGTCGGGACAGCGTTTTCCTTCGTAGGAGATACAATTGTCATAGTGTAAATTTCGGATGCTCAAACCGACAGTCAACTACATATGTCTTCAGCCTATACATACCTTCAGGAATGTTACTCTCTGCTTGCGCGTCAACGGGAATTGTTTTAGACAGGGGCGTGCGAAAAGTGGCCTCCGCCCCTTCCGTCCTGGACGCGCAGTGTCCTTCCCGGCTCGTGCTCGATCGAATTGCTGACAAATGGACCGCTCTCATTATCCAGATTCTGGCGCGCGGAACCATGCGTTATGCCGCGCTACAGCGCGAGATCGGGGGCATTTCGCAAAAAATGCTGACCCAGACGCTCCGAAGCCTCGAACGCGATGGCTTGGTACAGCGCACCGTTCATCCCGTTGTGCCTCCGAAGGTGGAGTACTCTCTCACGAGATTGGGCCGGACTTTGATTGAGCCGTTGCATGCGCTTTGCCGATGGTCGGAAAAACATCTCGCGGAACTTCAGGCGAATCGCGCGCGGGCAAAGCAAGTCGTAGTGGAGTGACGGTGTATTGGGGTGCCGGGGAAGTGAAATTCCATCACCCTGTTACTCGGCTACTCCATCTCTTTGGCAGCTGATCATGCACCAAGCTGAGATCATTGTCCTTCTGTTCGCTTTGGTGGCGGTTCTCGCTGTGCTCGCGTGCAAAGTTGCGCTGCCGTACCCGATCGTACTCGTCATTGGCGGACTTGCCCTGAGTTTCGTGCCGCGATTGCCGGAGGTGAAACTCAATCCTGACACCGTATTCTATTTCATTCTCCCGGCACTTCTTTATCCGGCTGCGTTGTTCACATCGTGGCGCGATTTCCGCCGGAATCTGCGGCCGATTCTTCTCTTGGCAATAGGACTTGTGCTGGTGACAACGGTCACTGTCGCGTGGATTGCACATACGATCTTGCCGACGCTTCCGTGGGCGGCTGCTTTTGCGCTTGGCGCAATTGTCTCGCCGCCCGATGCGATCGCTGCCACAGCAATTCTTCGCCGCCTTGGCGTTCCCCATCGTATTGAAGCAATCCTTGAGGGTGAGAGCCTAGTGAATGATGCGACTGCACTGGTCGCGCTGCAGTTTGCGATCGCGGCCCTCCTCACCGGGACCTTCTCACTCGGCGATGCGGCCATTCGTTTTGCCTGGGTAGCGGCTGGCGGAATTGCATTTGGGTTGCTTGTTGGGCTGGTAATGCGCTGGGTGCAAAGGCATCTGGATGATCCACCGATCCAGATCACAGTCTCTCTGCTGACGCCCTTCGTCGCGTACCTGCCAGCAGAACGTCTCCACGTCTCGGGCGTTCTCGCGACGGTCGCCGCCGGAATTTTTCTCGGCTGGCATTCGCCGCTGATCGTCACTCCTCGCTATCGTCTGCAAGCATTCGCGTTTTGGGAAATGGTCGTGTTCCTTCTGAACGGTTTCGTCTTTATCGTTATTGGCCTGCAACTTCCTGGGCTTCTGCGCGCACTGAATCGCGAATCGCTTGCTGGTCCGCTCATCACCGCGATCGTCATCAGCATTACGGTCATTTTAGTGCGGTTTGCCTGGGTACTCCCGGCGACATATCTGCCGCGTCTGCTCAGCCGCAAATTGCGGGCGCGCTATCAAATTCCACCATGGCAGGATGTTGCCGTCGTCGGTTGGGCGGGTATGCGCGGCGTGGTTTCATTGGCAGCAGCCTTCGCGCTGCCGCTGGCGCTCAGTAACGGCAGCCCATTCCCAGGGCGCGATTACATTTTGTTTTTTGCTTTCTCAGTGATCCTAGCGACGCTCGTCCTTCAAGGTCTGACGCTGCCGTACTTGATTCGGAAACTGGGAATCACGCATGACGGAGAGGCAGATGAAGAGGAACGCCGGGCACGCCTGGAAGCGAACAAAGCCGCAATTGAATTGATCGAGGAGCTCCGGGCCAACGGAAAGTTTTCGCCCGACACAGTGGGTCGATTGCGCGCAGAATACGACGAACGCGTGGAACAATTGCAACTTTGCGCCGAGAACCCTGACGATTGCCGCGGCGAAATTGCCACGCCGCAATATCAGCGTTTGCAACGCAAAGCACTTCGCGCCGAAAGACAAACCATAATCCGTTTGCGAAACGAACGGGTCATCAACGACGACGCCTTGCGGCGTATTCAGCGTGATCTCGATCTGGCAGAGGCCCGGCTAACGGGAGGGTGAGAGCTTTCGGTGCCTCGTCCGATTTGTGTGGCGGTCGAGCGCAATCACTTAGAACCTAACACTTATTACTCAAGGCCTACCGCACTAAAAACCGTACCGTGCCGGCCAATCTCTGGCTGGCCCGCCAAGCCGCGCTGCACAGCCCTTCAGTTCGTTCTTAAAGAACTTGGCCAGATGCGATCGCACCTTGTTCGTGAGCGGAAGCTTTTCCATTCCGGTCCAGCTGTTGTAATCCGCCGTCAACCGGCCGCCAGGTTTGTCTGGGTCAGCGCCCAAGAAACAAAGCATAGAGCGCCGTAGTTCAGCGGGGTTGCTTTGCAGATCGTCAAAAAAATAAACACGAAACTGAGCTGGATGGACATAGCGTTTCCATCGCGCTGCGACGGCGCTCGGGTACGAACGCAAAAGCATCCCTCGGCGCAACAAATTCCGATTGACTTCGTCGATGCTGGTTACGTCAAACGGCTCAATCTGACGGTAATGCACTTCCATGGACAAGTGCGACCACACTCGCTCAACTGGGTCACGCGCCAGAAACATCACGTTTAAGTTTGGGAAATATCCAACAACCTGCCGAATGACTTTGTTACTCAGCGTCGAATAATTTGGCGAAATATCACCTGAAAGGAGCGATGCTTTGGGTTCAAACAGTCGCGCATAATTCACGAGGTTAATGCTCGGTTCAGCGCTGAGACTCTGCAGCCGCTCCAGAAATTGACGATCGCGTTCATCTCTGCAGCGCGGAACAGCTGGGCGTTGAACCCTGCTTAACTGATCAAAGTAATGGAGCTCCTTTACAGGAGGCATCCAGAAATCGGGATGCGAATCGAGTTGCTGATAAAGCCAGGTGCTTCCGGCTTTGTGGGCTCCGATACATAGAAAATCAGGCCCTGGTCTGCGAGTAGGAAAACTGTTCGCTTGGTTATGCATGTCGCTACCAGCGCGAGTATTGAATGGCCAGGCCCATCTCACCTTTCATCATCTCCTTGTTGGAGTTTATGGCGGGTACGGCGATCGCGGCGCGCCGTTCTTACTTCAGGCGACCCAATCGCACCAGAAAAAGATATCAAAATAGTCAGCCAGCTCCCATAAAAAAACGACTGCTGAAAAACCATATCGTGCCGGCCATTGTTTTGCCGGCCCGCCCAGTTCTGCGGCGCAGGCTTTCAACTCCTGCTCAAAGAACTCAGCTACACGGGATCGCACTTTGTCAGTAAACCGAAGTTTGTCCCTCTTGGCGTCCTGATTGTCGTCCGCCTTCAATCGGCCGCTAGGCTTGTTCGGATCGGCGCCTAAAAACAGGAGGATCGAACGGCGCAGCTCAGCAGGATTCTCCTCAAGATCGTCAAAAAAGTAGACGCGGAAAAGGTCTGGATGAACATAGCGTTTCCACCGGGCGACGATCTTACTGGGATGTGAGCGCAGGAGCACCCCGGGATTCAGCAAATTCCGAATCACTTCGTCGGCATTGGTCACGTCAAACGGACTAATCATTCCGAGACGAATGCCCATTGACAATTGTGACCACGCTCTTTCAACGGGATCGCGAGCCAGAAAGATCACTTTTAGATTTGGGAAGGAATTGACGACTCGCTGAATGATCTCATCGCTTACTGTGGAATAGGCTGGCGAGATATCACCAGAGACAAGCGATCCCTTGTGTTCGAACAACCGCCCGTACTTCTCCAAGTCGATGTAGGATAGGACACTCAGCATTTTCATGCTCTCCAGAAACGAAACATCGCGCTCGTCTCGGCAGCGGGGTGGATGGAATCGTTTTGTTCTGGTTAGACTATTGAGATAGTGGAGTTCCTTAACCGGAGGCATCCAGAAATCAGGATGTCGTTCAAGCTGCCGATAAAGCCATGAGGTTCCACCTTTCTGTGCGCCCACGCACAAGAAATCGGGTCGGGCATCGCCCAAGCAATTATCTTCTACGTTTCGATCTTCACTTACGCGAGATTTGAGTGGCCAAGCCAAACGCATGGCCGCATTATTTCCATTGCGCAGTCAAAAAGCAAGATCCGAGCATGGCGTAGGGTTCCGGTCGTTGGTAGTGGAGCGCGAATTGAGGCGCTTGCGCCCATCGCCGATGAATTGGAAAATTGCTCCCAATGAATCATGAGGCTCGTCACCGCATTTTCCTTCTCTCACCTGCTTACGCAGCCGGTGAACGAGCGCGGATGATCCTGAGCGACCGGGCGGAATTCGAACTCGCGCGAAAATTGCGCTGCAAAGCCGGCGCGCCGATCGCGGAAGTGTTTACCTTTCTCAGCGGCCTCTACTTTCGCGGCAAGATCGCATATGCGACTGCCTTTGCGCGGCCCGCGCCCGGAATCGCCAGTGTGTTTGTAATCACGCCCACTCGTGGCCTGGTCGATGCCGAAACACGCATTCGTCTCGATGACCTGCGTGAATTCGCTACGGTCGATATTCACAATGAGGATCCGCGCTATCGAGCGCCGATTGAGCGAGATGCGCGTATTCTCGCGAACAAACTACCGCCTCGGAGCGAGATCATCCTTCTCGGCAGCATTGCCACAGGAAAATATGTCAATGTTCTGCTGGCGAGTTTTGGCGACCGGCTCCGATTCCCCGTTGACTTCGTTGGTCGCGGCGACATGAGCCGTGGTGGATTGATGTTACGGTGTGCAGCAGACCGGCGGGAACTTCCATACATTGCAGTGGCAGGCGCTATTGTTAATGGAAAACGCCCGCCCAAGCTCGCTCCGCGGAGATATCTGGCCACGTTGCGATAGGCCCTTGCCAAGGCGAGGAGAATTCACAGGCGGGCGACGGTCCCCACAGGACGGATTCGCCGTGCTTTATTTGTTTTGCGTCGCAGGCCAGTATTGCCTTATCTTGAGGTTGCTGTTGTTTCGGTAGCAAAATTTTCTGGATGATATGGATGTGAGCGGGACGATTGGCGCGATTCTGAGTCAGAAAAGCAAAGATATTTTCTCCATTCGCTCTGATGCATTGGTTTCAGAAGCGATTGAAATGATGGACGAAAAAAATGTCGGCGCGTTGTTGGTGATGGATGCGGATCGATTGAATGGGATCATTTCCGAGCGCGATTACACCCGCAAAATTTTCCTCCGCGGCAAACGTTCCCGGGAAACCAAGGTCTCCGAGATCATGTCAACCAATGTGACCGTTACGCATCCGCGCGAACCCGTGGAGAAATGTCTGCGCTTAATGACCGACAAACACATTCGACATCTGCCCGTGGTCGAAGGCGATCAAGTCGTGGGTGTGATCTCGATCGGGGACCTCGTCAAGCACGTGATTTCTTGCCAGCAGGCCGCAATCGCACACTTGGAAAATTACATTCACGGCGGATACGCGGGGTAAAAGCATAAACTTTATAGGGCGTCTGCGTCAGACGCCATTCGGGCGGCGTTTCACAGAATGGAGCCGCGGGGACGCGAGCGGCATAGACGATCGCCTATCTGGGCGAGAGAGCGGGAGCGAAGGAGTCAAACGCCCTACAACTTCCAAACGGTTTTCCCGCCCACGATTGTTCGCACTGCGCGACCTTTCAGTTTCCAGCCGTTAAAAGGCGAATTGCGAGAGGCCGATTGAAACTGATCGACACTAACGGTCCACTTCAAAGCCGGATCGATTAGCGTGACATCGGCGCGGGCGCCCGGCGACAGGGTACCGGCGTCCAACTTCAACAATCGGGCGGGCTCAATCGTGCACATCTCGATCAAACGCACGATATCGATCTTGGCGTGTTTGTGCACGAGCAGATCGATAAAAAGACCGAGCTCAGTTTCCAATCCAATGATACCGAACGGCGCGACGTCGAACTCAACTTCCTTCTCGAATTCTGCGTGCGGCGCGTGATCGGAACATAGGATCGACAAGGTCCCGTCGGCGATGCCGTCCAACAATGCGTCGACGTCTGTTTGCGAGCGCAATGGCGGATTCATTTTATAGTTCGTATCGAAATTTTGGATCGCCTCGTCGGTTAGCGCGATGTGATGCGGGCAAATCTCGCCGCTTATTTTTACTCCGCGCGCCCGCGCTTCGCGAAGTAATCGTACACTCCCGGCTGTCGTGAGGTGCTGGCAATGAATCGGGTGATCGCAAAGTTCCGCGAGCAAGATGTTGCGCATGACTATCGCTTCCTCGCCGGCCCCTGGCCAGCCGGGTAACCCAAGGAGCGTGCTCCAGTAACCCTCATGCACAACTCCATTGCCGACCAAACTGTAATCCTGACAATGATCGAGCACAGGCACGCCAACCATGCGCGCGTATTCGACTGCGCGCCGCATGATTTCGTGATTTTGAATGCAATGACCGTCATCGGTGATCGCCACAACGCCTGCCTTCGCCAGAGACCCGATCGGCGCGAGTTCCTCACCTGCGAGATTTTTTGAAATTGCGCCGGCCGGCAAAACATTCACGCACGCAACCCGGGCCGCGCTATCTTTGATCCACGCAATCGTGCTCGAATTGTCCGGGACAGGCGACGTATTCGGCATGCAAACAATGGTGGTGAATCCGCCGGCCGCTGCCGCGCGTGCGCCTGATTCAATTGTTTCCTTGTGGCTAAACCCGGGCTCGCGCAGGTGGACGTGCATGTCGATCAAACCGGGTGCAACGATCAAACCTTTCGCGTCGATTTCCTCGACATCTGAGTTCGGATCTCTGACCTCTGACTTCTCTGCGATTCGTCCCTTGGCGATGTAAAGATCGGCGATTTCATCTCGCTTGTTTGCGGGATCGATCACGTGGCCGTTTCGGATGATTGTTGTGTTCACGCCGAGATCCCTCCGCACAGATAGAGAACAGCCATGCGCACAGCCAGGCCGTTCGTGACTTGATTGAGAATGACGCTGTGTAATCCATCGGCCACCTCGCTGTCGATCTCGACGCCGCGGTTGATGGGACCGGGATGCATGATCAGGCAATCTGCCTTCAAAAGTTTGGCGCGTTCTTTGGTGAGACCGAAGAAGCGAATGTATTCGCCGATTCCGGGAAAATATTCTCTGCGCTGGCGTTCGTGCTGAATGCGCAGGAGGTTTACCACATCTGCTTTTGGCAGCACCTCATCGACCTTGTGAGAAACTTCGACCCCAAGTTTCTCAAATTCGCGCGGAACCAGTGTGCTCGGACCAACCAGCGTGACGCGCGCGCCAAGCTTGACCAGACCAAAAATGTTCGAGCGCGCCACGCGGCTAAACAAAATGTCGCCGACGATTGCCACGTGTAGTCCAGCAATTTGTCGTCGCTTTTCGCGGATTGTGTAAAGGTCGAGCAATGCCTGAGTGGGATGCTCGTGTGCGCCATCACCGGCGTTGATCACGCTCGCCTTCAACTGATTCGCCAAAAACTGCGGTGCGCCAGCCGAGCCGTGACGCAGCACGAGAATATCGGCATGCAATGCCTCCAGATTGCGCGCGGTATCTTTGAGCGTTTCGCCTTTGGTCAGGCTGGAAGTGGTTGCCGAGATATTGATCACGTCCGCGCTCAACCGAAGCGCGGCCAGCTCAAAAGAGGTGCGCGTCCGCGTGCTCGGTTCGACAAAGAAATTCACCAATGTCTTTCCGCGCAGCGAAGGCACCTTCTTGATCTCGCGGGTGCCGACTTGTTTGAATGCGTCAGCGGTGTCGAGGATAAAATTGATTTCGTCTGCCGATAGCTCGCGCAGGCCGAGCAGATCCTTGCGCGTCCAGTGCGTGGTCATGGGATAGCGTCCGCGTTCATGATTTTTCCAAGCGAACCTCGTCAGGTTCGCCGTCGGTTTGCTCGAGCCGTACCTGCACCTTTTCGCCTCCTGCGGTCGGCAAATTCTTTCCGACGTAATCCGGGCGGATGGGCAGCTCGCGATGACCGCGGTCGATCAGCACTGCAAGCTGAATTCCTGCGGGCCGCCCGAATGAATTGATGGCGTCCATGGCAGCACGGACGGTGCGTCCAGTGTAGAGAACGTCATCCACAACAATGATGGTGCGTTCCTCCAGCGGCAGCGGTAGTTTCGATTCGCGCACGATTGGCAATTCAGAGCGCGTACCGACGTCATCCCGATGCATCGCTACGTCGATAACGCCGGTCTCAACGTCGATCTTCTCGATCTCATGAATGAAACGGGCAATGCGCTGGGCGATTTCCACGCCGCGCGACGGAATTCCCGCCAGTACGACGTGTGTCAGCTGCGGGTTCCGCTCAATGATTTCGTGCGCAACTCGTCGAAGCGCTCCACGAATTGCCTCCGCGTCCATGATCGCGACGGCGGCACCGGATGTCTTTTGTTTTGTTTGTTTCATTGGTTTCCTTGGCGACCTCGCAGGATCGCATTAAAGGAACAAAAAAATTAGGAGGCGGACTTTTCGGTGCGCGCCTCCTTTCTTCGTCGCTCTCGCCAGTTGGAGCGATGTTTCATGATCCAATCGAGCAAGGCCTTTTCAAAGCCGATGTCTTTACCGGCTTTTTCACTTTCGATCCACTTATGTTTCAGAATCTCGGCACGCTCCGCGAGAAACTCCTTATACAAGACCGAATTCTTAACGAATTGAGAGTGATCCTCTTCTGAAGACGGCATCTCAGGATTGTCTTTCATAAAATTAGTGGCGAGTCAACACAATCGGCGCGTCCACGTGGTATCGGCATCCTCCCGATCTTTGGGTTGAAGCCAAGGCCACAGCCATTTCGACGGGATAACGACGGTATTTATTTAACCGTCGTTTGCCTCGGCGAGTTGCGGACATCTCTTTAGGGCAGGGTCTTACGAAGATTTTGGGCAACTTTTTTGAACTCGGCTGCAACGGCGGACCCCGGATTTTCTCCGACGATTGGCATCCCGCAGTCGCCCGACTCACGCGTGGCGATATCGATCGGAATTTGACCGAGCAACGGGACGCGTAGCCGCTTCGCTTCGCGTTCGCCACCACCACTTCCAAAGATATGGTAATGTTTGCCGTCTGACGGAGAAACAAAATAGCTCATGTTCTCAACCAGCCCGAGCACCGGCACGTTGACCTTCTCGAACATCGTAGCGGCTTTGCGAGCATCGATGAGCGCAACTTCCTGGGGCGTAGTGACTACAATCGCTCCAGAAAGTGCAACCGTTTGGACAATCGTGAGCTGGATGTCGCCAGTACCAGGAGGCAAATCGAGCACAAGATAATCCAGTTCGCCCCATTCCACTTGTCGAAGAAATTGCTGGGTGTAACGCGTGACCATCGGCCCGCGCAAAATCGCCGGTGAAGTGTCGTCCAGCAAAAATCCCATGGACATGAGCCGCAATCCGTATTGTTCAATCGGAACGATTTTGTTTTCTTCCGTCGCCATTGGCCGCTCGCGCGTACCGAACATCAATGAAATGCTCGGCCCATAAATGTCGCAATCGCACAAGCCAACGCGCGCTCCGGTTTGCTCCAGTGCCACCGCCAAATTTGCCGCAACAGTCGATTTGCCCACGCCGCCTTTGCCGCTTGCCACCGCGATCACGTGCCTGATTCCGGGGATTCGGGTTGCACCCATCCCCGTGCCTGCGCCTGCCGGTGGCGCATGAATGTCGATCAAAACTTTTGCGGTCTGAACACCATCGATGGTTCGCAGCGCTTTTTCGGCATCGTTCTTGATTGTCGCTGGAACATTCGGATCATTCGTCGCCAGCGCGAGCTGCACTTTGACTTCGCCGCCGTCGATCTGAACCGATTTCACCAGCCCGAATGAGATGATGTCCCGAGTGAAACCGGGATATCTCACCGATTTCAATGCGTTCTTCACCTGTTCCTCAGAAACCGACATCTCAGCAACTTACGCGCGCCGCGCTAGAGGTAAACCACGCGCTCGTGCCCAACAAGCAAAGTGGCAATCAAGTTTATCGGTCCTGGTAATCCATCTTGTAGCGAATCTGATATTCGTTTCCGCCAAAGGGGCGAGAAGGCTGCTCGCCTCCTTTTGCTACAAAGTCTGGGTTTTGCCAGTCGGACCAGGCGCGGTATTTCGCCCTCATTGGATTGGCCGGCAGCTTGAGCCGGAAAATTCGGTCTGAATCGCCGGGAAATCTCAACACGAGGAGCCGTTGCGAAGTCCGGAAATAAAGTTCGACGTAACCCGCGCGCACAGTTGCATCCTTAGGCGCGTCGGTGTGCCAGTATCCCGGCATCGGCATCCGATTGCGAGGTGTATCAAGCTCGGGCTGAACGTCAGCCAGACTTTCGACGGACTGACCAGATGGCGGTTTTACTTCGAACTCCAGTTGCGGCGGCGGTCCATTGATGTTCAAAACATGCGGTTGACCGGCATACCAAATTCCAAATCCGGACACCGCAATGATACCAAGGGAAATGCAAACGGTTATCAACCCGACGAAAAGCCAAAGTCCTCTTGTGCCGCGCCAATAAAGCGTCAGAAGAATCACGCCCGGCGCGACGATGCACGTCACGATGAGTGCGATTGCAGCGGCAAAATAATCCCCCGCCTTCAAACGTGGAGATGTGAAACGCAGCTGCCAGTGCTGCGCCCAAAGCGAAGCCAAGAAATAGTCCCGCCGCGATGCCGATGATTCCCGCCAGAATTCCGAAAAGAATTGCGCTGACAGGAAGTTTTTTTGTCGCGGCCTGCAGGGGAGTGGTCACGGCGAACCGGCTGGAACGGGGCTGTGGAGAAGGTCGATATGCTGATGCGTTTTTGTGATCTCTACGATGAGACCCGAATAGTTCCATCGACCGAGCGACTTGTTTGCCGCCACGTAAATGGTCCCTTTTCCATTTGGCCGGAAATGGGAATCGACAGGTTCGCTTCCCCGGATGCGCCGTTCACGTTCGTACTTCCAGAGAGAAGAAATCCCTCTTTGATCGGCGATCCGAGAGCCTCGATTACAGAAGGGTGCGCCTGGGCCCGGGTTAAAGCGCCTTTGTAAACGTCAGTCGATTTCATCGCGCTGAATACGATCAAGGCAACTGAGCCGACAAAAATGACAAACAACATTAACATGCTGAAGCAGCCGAGCGGCACGAACCATTTCCAGTTTTGCAACCACCAGTTCCGCCTTGGCGCCGAGTGAACTTGGGGCGGGGTTTGCTCCATGGAGCGTTTCTAACTCAGTTGCGAAGCTTCTTGCAACTTCGAAAGCTTTCCGGATTTGAAGGCGCTTCTTGATGGCCTTTTGCTGTAATCAAGCTTGACGGATTCAGTCGGTGCGAGGCAGGATGGCCACCATGAAAATACAAAAATCTCTCCAAATCATTTTCACTGCAGTGCCGATCGCCCTGTTGACCGCTTGCGCAACTGCGCCGACTTCCGGCCCGGCAGCGCTCGCGGGCACCTGGACGAACTCGCTCAGAACTGTGTGGACGATCAATGCTGACGGTACATTTCACGTCACGGCTACGAAGCCAAAAACAGAGATTTGGGGCACCTGTACGGTCGCAGGCGACACTGTCACAATTCAGGAGACTCGCCGGTCAACCGCGGCCCCCAAATCTTGCAAAGGTCCCGGCGTTTATAAGTTCAGCCAGCCGGATCAAAACACTTTGTCCTTCGTTTTGGTTAGTGACACCTGTAAACCGCGGATCCGAAACGTGACGCAGCCCTGGCATCGGAAGTAATTTACAAAAAAAGTTCCGCCAAGCTAAGCAATACGGCGACTAACTCTCCCTTCCGGCTCGCTTGCGTGCGCAGCCGCCAGGTTTCGAAACCAAACCAACGGCGCGCCGCATCGAGCAACTCTGAAGACTTAGGCGCGGTCTTTTAATTCCGTTTTGCCGGCTGTACGGGCGCAGTGAACGCAGCAGAAGATTTTGCTGTCGGCTTCCACGCCGTGCCCAACGATTCGACAATTGCAATGTGGGCAGACCGGCGCCAGTGCGTGAATCGCGCACTCGAAGCTATCGAATGTGTGATGCTTTCCAGCTACGACCACTTCAAACGCCTTGTCATATTCGTTTTCACAAACTTCGCATGTAGCCATACATAACTGTTTCGCGCCTCGACTGCTTTGCGGCGGTGTTCGTTTATTTTGAGAGAGTAGAGATCACGCGGGAAAGTGATACTTTTTCACTCGGAGGCGGCATGGAAATACCAAAGCAACTAATCGAGTGTTTGAAAGAGAACAAAGTCTCTTATGAAGTTCTCCATCATCCGGAGGCCGTAACCGCGCAACGAATCGCCCAGGCGGAGCACGTGAAAGGGCGGCATCATGCCAAAGTGGTCATGGTGAAATCGGGTGATCAGCATCTCATGATGGTGCTGCCGGCGGATCACCAAATCGATCTGGAGAAGGTCCAGAACGCGATCGGCCACTCCGTCTCGCTGGATCAGGAACAGGAATTCAAGTCGCTCTTTCCCGACTGCGCGATTGGAGCGATGCCGCCCTTTGGGAATCTCTATGGTCTGACAACGTATGTGGACCGGGATCTGACAGAGCAGGATTACATCGTGTTCGAAGCAGGCACCCACACCGATGCAATCAAGATCAGTTATCGTGATTACGAGAAAATCGTGAAGCCAAAAGTGAGCGACCTGGCGGTCAAGCTCCAGCCGATGAAAGGAGCGTGAATTTACGCACTGGCGAGCAGCGTACCGTGAAAGACAGACGACAGTGGAGGGCGGAGCTCATCGACGCCTAGCCAGCGATTCAAAACCTACAACGTGTGCTTGGGCTCGTGGAGCTCGCTCCTCCATGTGCGTCGCTGCGCTGGTTCTTTGCCTTGCTTGCACGTCCGCGGTTTTCGCGGCGGAGAAGGTTTCCTTTATCAATATCGACGGAGCGATTGGGCCGGCCACGGCGAGCTATATTTCGCGCAGCATCGACGAAGCCCGAGCGCAGAATGCTCAGTGTCTTATCATTCAACTTAACACGCCAGGAGGTTTGCTCGATTCGACGCAGAAGATCGTGCAAAGCTTCCTTGGATCTTCTGTGCCGGTCGTCGTTTATGTCGCTCCCACCGGCGCAACCGCAACCAGCGCCGGTTGTTTCATCACTGTTGCCGCCAGCGTCGCGGCCATGGCCCCGGCCACGACAATCGGCGCGGCTCATCCGGTCTCGATAGGCGGGTTTCCCAGTGGCGGAGAAGAAAAGACCGACGAAACGATGAAACAGAAGTTGGAGAATTTTTCTGTGAGCTACATCGAGACAATCGCTGGCAAGCGTCAGCGTAACGTCGAATGGGCCAAGTCTGCGGTGAAGGAAAGTGCATCAATTACTGCTGAAAAAGCGCTGCAATTAAAAGTCATTGACCTGATTGCTTCCGATATTTCTGAGCTGCTGCAAAAGTTGAACGGTCGCGTGGTGGATGGGAAGATCCTCAAGACGGCGGGCGCGGAGGTTTCGGAGATTAAGATGTCGGCCTCGGAACACGTGTTTCAAAAGCTCTGGCGACCAGAAGTGATGTTCATCCTCATGCTGATCGCGATCTATGGAATCATTGGCGAGATGACCACGCCGGGAGCGATTCTTCCCGGAGTCGTTGGAGCGATCGCGCTGGTTCTTGCGCTTTATCTGGCGGCCGTTTTGCCGGTTAACGTGACCGGCCTTGTTTTGATCGCACTCGCGTTGATGCTCTTTATCTTCGATGTTTACGCGACCACACACGGTGTCTTAACGGTCGGCGGAATCATCGCGTTTCTGCTCGGCTCGCTCATGCTGTTCAATCGCGGCGACCCGCTCTTTCGTTTATCGCTCAATTACATCATTCCGGCCACCTTGGTCACTGCGGCGTTCTTTATTTTTATCATCGGGAAGGGCCTGCGCGCGCAACTGTTGCCGATAAAAGTGGGAAAGGAAACGCTCATTGGGAAAACGGTGACTGCATTGACCCCGATCGATTCGCGCAGCGGCCGCATTTTCGTGGAAGGCGAATACTGGAACGCGATTAGCGATACGCCTATCGAAAAAGACGAGCAGGCTGAGATTGCTGCCGTGCAAGGATTGACAGTAAAAGTGAAAACCAAAGGAAAATAAAACCATGGAACTTATCGAAACATTGCCGCGGTTGATCGGCTGGGCCGTGCCCATCATCATTCTCATTATCATCATCTTGCCGCAGGCGATCCGCATCCTGCGCGAATACGAACGCGGCGTCATTTTTCGTTTGGGGAAACTACTCGGGGCAAAAGGACCCGGATTAATTTTCCTCATCCCGATCGTCGATCGCATGGTGCGAATGGATTTGCGCGTGGTCACCATCAGTGTCGAGAAGCAGGAGGTGATGACGCGTGACAACGTGCCGGTGACGGTCGATGCGGTTGTGTATTTCCGGGTGGTCGATCCACAGGCCTCTGTCGTGAAAGTAGAGAACTTTCTCAAAGCCACTTCGCTGATGTCTCAGACGACGCTGCGCAGCGTACTCGGTCAGGCCCCCTTGGATGACCTGCTTTCGCAGCGCGAGTCGATCAACCAGAAATTGCAGGAGATCATCGACCGGCAAACCGAACCGTGGGGCGTCAAAGTCACGGCGGTTGAGGTCAAGGATGTTGCGCTGCCCGACACCATGAAGCGCGCGATGGCCAAGCAAGCGGAAGCCGAGCGCGAACGCCGCGCAAAAATCGTCAATGCCGAGGGCGAATTTCAAGCTGCGGAAAAAATGGTGCAGGCCGCCGCGATGATGAGCAAGGAGCCGATTGCGCTGCAACTGCGCTTCCTGCAAACGATGCGCGAGATTTCCAGCGAACATAACACCACGACCTTTTTCCCGCTTCCGATCGATCTCTTGACGTCATTGATCAAGAAGAGCGAACCGCCTAAGTCGTAGCAGGAAAAAACGCCCAACATGCAACGCTGAATTGGCAAAAGCTGCTCGATCGAAATCTGGTAGGGCGCGACCGCGGGGCGCGCCGCAAACGCGAGATCAGCCCACCCCCCGCACTCAGGAGCAGCTGGTTGCTTTTCTGGAATTGCCCGCGTCATATCTGCACCACCCTGCAAAGGTGCGCGTGATTCAAACGCACATTTCATGGGTCTTCATTGCGTCTCCGTTTGTCTTCAAAGTGAAGAAACCGGTGAATCTCGGGTTTCTGGATTTCAGCACGCTGGAAAAACGCCACTACTTTTGCCAGCGCGAAATTGAATTGAACCGGCGGCTCTGTCCGGAAATTTATCTCGACGCTGTTCCCATCTACGAAGCTGCTTCCAGTTTTTCGTTCAAACCACGGGGGAAAACCGTTGAGTACGCCGTCCAAATGAGAGAGTTGCCGCATGACTACTTCCTGATCGAATTGCTCGAGAAAAATTTGGTCGGTGAAAAGGAGATCAACCGCGTGATCTCCACTCTGCATCGATTTTACCAGGCTGAAAGTCCGACAGCCGAGATCGAGCAGTGGGGGACACCCGAAAAGTTAAAGATCAGCACCGACGAAAATTTCACACAGGTCGAGCCTTTCGTTGGCAAGACAATTTCGTCCGCTGCCTTCGAGGCGATTCGGCATTACACAAACCAGTTCTACAAGCTGAATGAAAACCTGTTCCGTCAACGCATTCAGCAGCATCGGATTCTAGATTGCCACGGCGATTTGCATCTGGATCATGTTCATCTCACGCCGGAAGCGACTACGATTTTCGATTGCATTGAGTTTAACGACCGGTTTCGATTCATTGACATCGCCAACGATCTCGCCTTTCTGGCGATGAATTTTGATTTCGAAGGCCGCGCGGATCTGGGAAACCTGTTTCTCCGAAATGCCGCACGCGAGTTAGGCGACGCTGGAATGCTACGAATTGCGAATTTCTATAAGGGCTATCGCGCTGTCGTCCGCGGCAAGGTGGAAAGCATTCAGGCGACAGAGAAAGAAACAACGAACCGCCAGGAACATGAGAAACAAGCAGCTCGTTATTTTCGCCTGGCGCTTCGGTATACAATCGCCAGCTCCGAGCCGTTGGTTATTGTGGTGATCGGTCGGGTCGGCACGGGCAAGAGTACTATCGCGAAACGGCTGGCCGGCGAGTTGGATTGGCCGGTCTTTTCCTCAGACGAAATTCGCAAGACACTTGCTGGCGTTCCGCTTGCTCAACGAACGCCGCCTGACTTGCGCGCTAAAATTTATTCGGCGCAAAAGACCCAACGAACATACAGGAAACTTCTGGAAGACGGGTTTGCAGCGATCGGCTGTAGCCGAGGGCGCCGACCTCGTCCGCGCCAATCTCACAACGGCGTAATTCTCGACGCCACATTCTCCAGACGCGCGCTCCGTAGATTTCTGCGCGACGAATGCAAGAAAGCGAACGTGTCATTTCAGTTCGTAGAACTCGAGGCCGATCCCCATGAAATCAAAAGGCGGCTAAGAGCCCGAGATGAAGAGACCGCCGAAACATCAGATGCTCGGCTCGAAGACTTCCAGAAATTGAGCGCTGCTTACGAGGCACCATCTGAGCTCGCGCCTGGTTTGATCAGAGTTTCAAGAACTACGTCCATTTCCGACGCCGTGAAAACAATCCTCTTGTGCTTGGCCGAGAGACAAGTGGTAGGGACGAATCGCCGAGCCGTGCGTCAGTCCTAAGGTCTCAGCTTCTGCAGGATCCTGCCGATTTGCTCGCGGAAAAGTTTGGCACCGCCGGAAGCGGGATGACGAACACCCTGGCATTCAACATTCATTTCCTTTAGTTGCGAGACAGCGACGTTGCCAAGCGCGACGATTTCGTCGCACGGAAAAAGATCTAGGAAAGCTTTGAGCACTGCCAGGCCAGCAGATCGCTCGGACTTGTTAGGCATTCGATTGCTCAACATGCCGCGACGCGGATCAAATGAATGCCAGGGGAACGCATTCCAGAGCACGAATTGCTGCGGCTTCAGGCCGAGCCTGAGCAGAGTGCTCCAGACAATAGTAGCTGTCGGCTCGGAAAAGCCATCCGGACATTTTTTAGGTTTGCTCGTGCGCCGCCGCTTGATACTCGAAAAAACGTGTTCCAGCTCGATCCCACTACCTTGCTTTTTTCCGAGCAGGATTCGCTCGGAGGTCATGGGAATTCCGCTGAAATGTCCGCCGCGATAACCGAGCGCCTCACCAATCACAACGAGTTTAACCTTGCCGATGCGTCTGTGAAGATAGGCACGCAAATGCCTTCTTCGGATCGCGGGCGCGTTGCTGTCAAGATCGTTTTGTTTATCGAATTCCCACCACGGATTAAAAACAGAGCCGCGGGGAGATTTCTTTAGTGATCTGATAAATCTTTCGACTGAATCCGTAGCCACTGGTTCACTTTCGCTCCGCTTTGGCTACGATTTTCTTCGTTTCAATGAAGCGGTCGGGATTGATGGAGATGGAATCGATGCCGCACTTGACGAGAAAGGCGGCTATCTCGGGATAATTGCTGGGCGCTTCGCCGCAGATGCCCACTTTGCAGTCTTGTTTGTGCGCGGCGCGAATGACGTCGTGAATCACGATTTTCACCGCTTCGTTTCTTTCGTCGAAAAGATCGGAGAGCTCAGCTGAATCGCGGTCGACGCCGAGCACAAGCTGGGTGAGGTCGTTGCTGCCGATCGAAAAACCGTCAAAACGCTCTGCGAATCTCTCCGCTAGCACAACGTTCGAGGGAATCTCACACATCATGTAAATCTCCAAACCGCCGCGACCGCGCACCAAACCGTTGTCGGCAAGCAGGTGCAGGACCTTGTCAGCCTCGTCGAGCGTTCGGCAGAATGGCACCATCACGATCACGTTTTTCAATCCCATTTCATTCCGCACATGTTTGATCGCTTCGCATTCGAGGCGAAACGCGTCCCGAAATTTTTCGTGGTAGTAGCGCGATGCGCCGCGCAAACCCAGCATGGGGTTTTGTTCGTGCGACTCGAATTGTTCGCCACCAATCAGCTGCGCGTATTCGTTAGTCTTAAAATCGCTGAGGCGCACGATCACCGGCCGCGGATATTGGGCGGCGGCGATACGAGCGATTCCCTCAGCAAGCTTGTCGATGAAATAATCGGACTTGTTTTTGTAGGTTCGCGTCAGTTCCTCGATCTTCCGCCGCGCATCGACGTTTTCCAATTCATGAAGGTGGACCAACGCCATGGGGTGAATTTGCATGCGGTTGGCAATGATGAACTCGATGCGCGCCAGGCCGATTCCATCACACGGCAATTTCCACCAACGAAACGCGCCGCCCGGGCTGGCGATGTTGAGCATGATCGGGGTTCGCGTGTCCGGGAGTTTTTTAAGGCTCACTTTTTCCTCGGCGAAATCGAGCAAGCCATCATAAATGAAGCCTTCATCGCCTTCGGCGCATGAGAGCGTCACATCCTGGCCGTCACGCAAAACTCTTGTCGCTTCGCCAGTGCCGACGACTGCTGGGATGCCAAGCTCACGACTCACGATTGCCGCGTGACATGTGCGCCCGCCCAGATCGGTGATGATGCCTTTAGTCTTTTTGAAAATCGGTCCCCAATCCGGATCCGTCATCTCGGTGACCAGAATGCTGCCCTCCTTAAACTTACCGAGATCACGTGCGCTCTGAATGCGACATGCCTTCGCCGCCGCAATGGCGTCGCCGACGCTCAGGCCCGATAGCAAGCGCTTGCCCTTTTCTTTGAGGCGATAGGTGGTAAGTGAGCCGGCTTTTTTCAATGCCTGCACTGTCTCGGGTCGGGCTTGGAGGATGAGAATTTCGCCTGTGTCACCGTCTTTCGCCCACTCGATGTCCATGGGTTTCTTGTAATGCTTCTCGATCGCGCACGCCCATTTTGCCAGACGCAAAATTTCGTCGTCGCCAAGCGTGAACGATTGCCGTTCTTTCTTTGTTGTGCTGATTGTGCGCGTCGAGCGATTCCTGTGTCTGCGGGACGCGTAAACGACTTTGCGTTTCTTGTCGCCGAGCGATTTTTCCAGAATCGGCCGTGCGTTTTTCTTCCCCAGCAATGGCTTGAACACCATGAATTCGTCCGGGTTTGCTGCGCCTTTTACGACGACCTCGCCCAAACCCCATGCGGCGCTGATGCGCACCACATTTGGAAAACCGCTTTCGGTATCGATGGAGAACATGACGCCGGCACTGGCTTTGTCGGCGTGCACCATCTTTTGCACACCGGCCGAGAGCGCAACTTTGAGATGGTCAAAGTCTTTCGCTTCGCGGTAACTAATCGCGCGATCAGTGAAAAGGGATGCGTAACATTTACGGCACGCATCGATCACCGCGTCCTCGCCGGAGATATTAAGATAGGTTTCCTGTTGGCCAGCGAAACTTGCCTCGGGCAAATCCTCGGCAGTGGCACTGCTGCGCACCGCGACGTCAACTGCGCGTTTCCCATAGCGCTTGCAAAGATCCCGATATGCTTCTCGAATCTGCTCCTCTACTTGTTTTGGAAATTTACTTTTCAAAAAAAGCGTGCGCAGCGTCTTGCCGGCAGAGGCCAATGATTTCGAGCCCTGCTTTAACCGCTGAATTTCCGCGCGGATTTTCTTGTCTATCTTATTTTCGCGCACGAACAGCCGGAACGCATCGGCAGTGGTAGCGAAACCCTGGGGCACGCGCACTCCTTGTTTTTTCAGCGCCCGAATCATCTCCCCGAGAGCAGCGTTCTTACCACCGACTCGGCCGCCGTCTTTGGAGGAAACCTCGTCGAACTGAAGCACGAATTTTTTCACTGGCATACAGTGTATTCGTGTGACGCAGCCAATCTTGCCTGCGAGAATCACCGGGCAGGCACAGGATTGCCTCCCTCACTCCGCCCAATCAGATTACGCGCTGGAGGCGTCGAGGCGTTTCAGCGCTGTTGCTTTCTTAGCAGCACGGCGACACTGCGCCGTGGCTACAGCGGATGCGGATTTATGAGACGGCTTCTTGAAATAATCGTAAACGCGAAGAGCAAAACCAAGGAGCAAATCCCATTAAACAAGCTAAAGATATCATGACGACCAATCCTGCCTGTTGCACGCCGCAGAACAGCGTGGAGGAGGCAGCGCAAATGATGGTAAAGCACGACTGCGGCGAAATTCCCGTGGTCGAGAGCAAGGATAACCCGAAGCCCATTGGTGTCATCACTGACCGCGACATTACCTGCCGCGTGGTGGCCACTGGCAAAAATCCGAGCCAAACGAGAGTTGGCGACGCCATGTCGACTCCGCCCGTGACCGTCAAACCTGAGACGAGCATCGAAGATTGCTGCCGCCTGCTGGAGAAGAACCAAATCCGGCGTGTCCCAGTTGTCGATCAAAGCGGGCGCTGCTGTGGTATAGTTTCGCAGGCTGACATCGCAAATGCCGCACCCACGGAAGAGACAGCCGAGGTGCTAAAACAAGTCTCCGAGCGAAGCGAGCACGCCTCGCGCGTCGCCGCTTGAGCACGGCCGAGCGGAGCTTACCCTGCGATAGCTGAGCGTGGCTGTTGGGATCAAACGCGTCTACGACAAGCCGGCCAAGACCGACGGTCGGCGTGTGCTTGTTGATCGAGTTTGGCCGCGCGGGCTAACAAAAAAAGAAGCCCGAGTCGATGACTGGCTGAAGGAAATCGCCCCCAGCACTGCGTTACGAAAATGGCTCGGGCACGATCCAGCGCGTTGGAAGGAATTCCAAAAGCGATACGCCAAAGAACTAAAGAATCGGCACGAGCGGATCGAGCAACTCGCTCAAGAAGCCAGAAAGCGAACGGTCACGTTGCTCTTTGGCGCAAGGGACATTGAGCACAATAACGCCGTAGCGCTGAAGGAATACATCGAGAAATCCGGATAAACGCCGATGCCAGAGCTGCCTGACGTTGAGACATTCAAGCGGTACTTCGATTCCACGTCGTTGCATCAGCGCATCAATGATGTCGAGGTGGGGAACGCATACATCTTGAAGGACATCTCGGCGCGAGAGCTTGCGCGCAGATTGAAAGGGCGCCGCTTCGAATCGACTCGCCGGCATGGCAAGCATCTGTTTGTGCGCGCCGATGGCAAGCTTTGGTTGCGACTGCACTTCGGCATGACCGGGTCACTTGAGTATTTCAAAGACGACCGACAAGCACCGCGGCATGCGCGAGTGCTCTTTGTTTTCGCCAACAACCATCGTCTGGCGTTCGATGATCAGCGTCAGTTCGGCCAGATCGGATTGCTAAGAGATGTCGACGAATTTCTGAAAAAGCGCGCGCTGGGAGCCGACGCGCTTGATCTCGACCTTGAAGAGTTCAAAAAAATACTAGAGAAACGCCGTGGCGCCGTGAAATCGATCTTGCTGAATCAGCGGCTCATCGCGGGTATTGGCAATATTTACGCGGACGAAATTCTTTTCCGCGCGCGCATGCATCCCGCGACAGAAATGTCGCGCCTCGGAAACAAAGGCCTCGGAAAACTCTTCCGCGCCACGCGTTACATCTTAAAAAAAGCGATCGCGTCCAAGGCTGATGTGAACAAAATGCCAAAATCGTGGCTTCTGCCGCATCGGGGAAAAGATGGAAAGTGTCCTCGGTGTAGAGGGAAGCTGAAATCAGCGAAGATCGGCGGACGCACGGCATGGTTCTGCCCGCATTGCCAGAAACGCCTCTGATTAACACCTGGTTCAGCCAGGTGGATAACGCGCTGACAATCAGAGCCGTTTCTGACGGCTTCCTTATTACACTTCGGAACATAAGCCGTTGAAACGGCTTACCAGTTTGCGCCTCAAAAACACCGGTCTGAAGCCCGGTGTTAATGAGATCGAATCAAGAGCTGCCGCGCTTTCGTCCTATCGCAGTGAGAATGTTGGTTACGCCGCGGCGGTCAATCGCTTGGCTTCGCCGCGCTCATACTCATAGAGGAATCCGATAAATTGCCGTCGATGCGTCTGCTCCTGCGCGGTGATTTCCAGAATGAGATCCTGTGTTACCAAATCAATCGGATCGCACATTTTGATAAGTTTCTTGTACTGTTCGATTGCGTGGTCCTCGGCACGAATGACGCCGCGGATCACGGCGATGACGTCGGTGCTGTCCTTGGGCGGCTGCAAAAAGGGCTGGGTGCGGTCCAGATCGAGGGAGCCGGGCACGCGGCCTTCGAGCACCTTGATCCGGTGGCCCACTTTCCGTGCGTGACCGAATTCTTCCTCGATGTCGCGGAGGAGAGCCTTTTTGATTTCCTCTGCGCGCACGCCATCGAGATCGATCGAATTCGCCAGATAATTTTGAACTGTCTCCAACTCCATCGCATATGATTTTCTAAGTTCATTGATGATATCGTGATTGGTTGTCATGGCTGTTTGTCCTCCTTTAAACGGAATCGTGCTAGGTATGCCGGGCGGTTCTTCCACAGGAGATTCCAAATCCATCATATGACCAAAAGAATTTTGCTTACTGGCCGTCCTGGCAGTGGAAAGACCACGCTGATCCAGCGCGTTGTAAACGATCTGGCGCTACCAGCGGGCGGTTTTTACACTAAGGAAATCCGCGAGCGCGGTGTGCGTGTCGGATTCAAACTCGTCACGCTCGACGGTAAGGAGTCTGTCTTCGCCGGTGTTAATTTCAAAACGACTGAGCGCATTGGAAAGTACGGGCTCGATCTTTCCGAGCTGGAAACGTTCGGCGTTGCGGCCATCCGTGAAGCAGTGCACGCGCGACAGCTTGTGGTTATAGATGAAATCGGGCCGATGGAAATCCGGTCATCGATCTTTCGCGATGCGGTGAATGAAGCGTTCGATAGCGACATACCCATCCTTGCCACAATCGTCGCACGCTCATTGCCGTTTACCGACGCGATCAAAGCGCGATCTGATGTTTACATCTTAGAGGTGCGGTTGAGCAATCGCCAGGAACTCCTCTCCAAATTGCGAGACGAATTCAAAAGCTTGTCACTCGGAACGAAGTGAGGGCGCTCGCACCTTGCTGAAACCTCGCGAAGACAAGCCCGGTTCCGATTATCTAGCGCAACATTTCCAGAAGCGTCAGCGCGTTTCGCGGCGCTGCGCCTTCGGCGTCGTTGTCGAAATAGACATGCACAGAGCGGTTCTCTTTTAGCCAGCGCCGAATGCGTGTCGCCCACTTTCTGAGCGTGGGCTTGCTGTAATTGGACGCGTATTTTCGGGTGTGGCCGTGCAACCGGATGTAAACCAGATTGGTCGTCACTTCTTCCCATATTGGCCAGTCGGGCGCGTCGGACATACAGACGGCGATGGCGTGATCTTTCAGGCATTTGGTTCCTCCCCCATCGAACCACGATTTGTGGCGAAACTCGATGGCGTGCCGCGTGCTTTTCCAGCGCCCCAGGATTTTTACAAATCGCTCCAGCCGTCCGATGTCCTTTTTCAGTGAAGCGGGAAGCTGCCAGATCACGGCGACGAGACGGCTACCGAGTGGCGAAGCGGCGTCGCGACAACGAATCACAGGTTCTTGTACGTCGATCAGCTTCTTGTTGTGTGTGACATAACGATGGCCTTTGATTGCGAACGCAAAATCTTCGGGCGTCGTGTCGCGCCATTTCTTGAAAGTATTTTTCTCGGGCAGCTTGTAGAAAGTGCCGTTGACCTCGATGCCGGTGAAACGTTCCGCGCAAAACCGGAGCCACTGTTTCTGCGGTGTGCCGCCGTAGAAATCCTTGCGCCAGCTTTTGTAATTCCACCCACTGGTGCCGATGTATGCTTTGCCAGGCATTTGCGGCAAATCGCAAGTCAATGTTTCATTTTTTCAGCTCTTTCTTCATGATCGCATCGAGCCGTTTGCGGGCAGCCTTGAAAGAACGCACCGAGCGACGAAGACTCTTCCATGGATCTGAAGTCCGACTGAGACGTTGGAAGATATTTTTCATGGTAAACCGCTGCGCGTAGAGTTTGCTGTCGCTGACTTCGTCCCACCTCAGGGGCGTGGCGATTGGCGCGCCTTCAATGGCGCGCACTGCGTAGGGTGCCACCGCATGCTGAGCATAGGAGTTGCGTGCGGTGTCGAGGTACAGCCTGCCGCGTCGTTTATTTTTGCGCGGCTCGACGGTAAGGCGTTTCGAGTGACGATGCGCAAGTACGCAAGCGACGTCCTGGGAGAACGTGCGCGCCGTGTCGAAATCGTGTCTGCGATCGAGCGGGACGATTACGTGCAGGCCGCGTGAGCCCGTGGTCTTCACGAACGTGCACAGGCCGAGCTCGTCGAAAAGATCGTGGAGCGTTTTAGCGGCAAAGCGGACGAGCGCAAATTTCTTTCCTGGCGGATCGAGATCAAAAATCAATTGGTCCGGGCAATCGAGTTTGTCGCGCCGGCTCAACCAGACATGCGGGGTGAAGCACGCCTGGTTTGCGAGGTAAACAAGAGTCGCCGCGTTGTTGCAAACGACGTTATCTACCTTGCCGCCTTCTTTTCGTGGCGTAGTAACATGCTGGATCCAGCGCGGAAAATAATCCGGCATTTCCTTTTGAAAAAATCCTTCGCCTTTGATTCCGTCCGGGTGACGGCGCATGGCGAGCGGGCGTCCGCGCACATGAGGCAACATCACGTTCGCCACGCGGCGAAAATAATCGACCACATCGCCCTTGGTGATCTTCGCCTTAGAAAAAAAGATTTTATCCTCGTGCGTAATCTCGAGCTTATGGCCGCCGATTTTCATGTTTTCTCCCGCACAACGTCCTTCGGTCTCTTGTCGCGTCGCAATCCTTTGAAACGCGGATGGCGCAGCTTCCCGTCGCCGGTCCACTCAGTGAAACCGACTTGCCCAACCAGTCGCGGCCTGACCCAGTGCCACATTCTTTTTCGGAAGACTGTCGTTTGAAAATGGCGGATCGTCCTTCTCAATCTTGCGCAATTTCTTTCCCATTTCGCGCAACAATTTATCGTCGTAACCAGTGCCGACCATGCCGGCGTATTTCAGCTGTTTGCCTTTGTAATATCCAACCAGCAACGCTCCAAAGCCTACGCGTGAACCTTGCGGATCCGTGTAACCGCCGATAACAAATTCCTGCTTGTTCACGCACTTGAATTTGAGCCAGTCGCGCGAACGAGTGTGGACATATTGGCTCTCGCCATTCTTGGCGATGAGTCCTTCCAGTCCAGCTTTACAGGCTTCCTCGTGAAATTTTTCGCCCTTTTCCGCTCGGTGCGCGCTGAAGCGAAGCGGCCCATGAAAGTTCAGCGCTTTGCGCAATAAAATTTTTCGGCGGCGCAACGGCAACCGGGTCACATCGTAACCGTCGAAGAACAGTAGATCGAAGAGGTAATGGTAAATCGCGATGCGACTTTTACGCGCTTCGTCCGGATCGGTGATTTTTTTCCGGCCTTGAAGCCGTGAGAAGCTGGTGATGCGACCCTGGAACGCCACCACTTCGCCGTCGGCAATGAAGCTGCCGTTCGGCTGTTTCTTGTACTCGTCAACTAACTCGGGATAGGTGTTGTTAATGAGTTTCTTGTTGCGCGATAACAACCGCACGCGCTTGCCATTGCGAAAAACCAGGACGCGCTCGCCATCAAGCTTGCGTTCGAAAATCCAGTTCGGATCGGAAAAACGATCATCAGTCAAAGTGGTCAACATTGGCGCCGTCCACGATGGCTGGCGCTTCTTTCTCAATTTTGCTCGCGCGTCCTTTGGTAATTTTTCCAACAGCGAATGCATGACGAAATCAGTCTTTCTCTTCCTTCTCGATCTGTTTCATTGTGCGCCCACTGACCGCCGACTTGTTCTCGGATTTCACAGGGTTTTGGCGCGCATCCGCTTTTGCATCCTTCACTTTCACAAGCAACCAGCGGGGCTTTTTGCCTTTCACGATGCGGCTGAGCGCATAGCGGCCTTCGATTTTTTCGCCGTCCAGCTCGATGGTAAGATGACCATTTCTTAGCGCCCTGGTGATCGGTACTTCCTTGTTGTTCTTTTTTGTCACGTTGCGATAGGACCCCTTGTCCCAGATCATCACGGTGCCGGAGCCGTATTCGCCTTTTGGGATCACCCCTTCGAACTTCGCGTAACCGAGGGGGTGATCTTCAACCTCGACGGCCATCCGCTTGTCGGACGGATTAAGCGAGGGCCCCTTCGGCACCGCCCATGACTTCAACGCGCGCCCAAGCTGCAATCGAAAATCATAGTGCAGTTGCCTTGCTGCGTGCTTCTGAATCACGAAAATAGGTTTCTTGCTGCGCCCTCCGGTGCTTTTCCCTTTCGGTTCAGGCGTGTGTCGAAAATTCCGTTTCTTGCGATATGTCTTGAGTGATCCTGCCGACATTAGTTTCTCTTAGATTTCGCAGCACGCGGTCGCTGCACGCTTATTCTGCGGGAAAGGGAAGCTCAAACGAATGAAGTAGCACAGGCATATTGCCGGTTAGGAACGCGGGCGCATCCTGACGTGCGTGTTCGAGTGTTTCGGCAGGCAAGATGCATGCCGTCCTCACAGCCAAGATGACTGTGTTACGTCACACCATTGGGCGAAAGCGCCCGACGACTTCCTGTAAGCGGCCCGTGATTTGGCCTAACGAGCACACTTCCGCTGCTTCGAGTAACGCCGGGAAACAATTCTCACCCCGTCCGACAACGTCAGCCAGTTTATCCAGCGCGCGTTTGGCTTTATCGGCATTCGTCTTTTTGAATTTTGCAAGGCGATCCACCTGGAGCTGCTGCTTTTTCCGAGGCGTGCGCGCGAGTTTCACTTCCGGTATGTCGTTGTCGCCGTCACGATAGCGATTGAGCCCAATGATTGGGCGAGTCCCATTGTAGATTTGCTGCTCGTACCGATGCGCAGCGTTCTGAATCTGGCTGCGTTGATAACGGTCTTCCACCGCCGCGAGCACGCCGCCCAGTCGCTCGATCTCGCGGAACTCATCGAGAATCGCCGCTTCCACGGCGCGCTCGACTGCCTTCATCCCGGGCGAACCGCTCAACATGTTCATGGTATGTCTGAAAATGCCGGACTCCTCCAGCAGGATTGCCTGTCCGTGCGCCGCAAGCCGAATCCATTCTTCGCTCGGTGTCGTGAACGGTTCGTCCGCGCTGTTTGAGTGGCATGAATTGGTCGCGTTCATGTAAGCGAGAACCAATTCGGCCGCGGTGCGGGTGAGATTGTTTTTGAATTCCGCGGCGATGAGGGAGCGACCGCTGGTCTGAGTGTGCAATTTGAAAAGCTGCGCCCGTGGGCCGGCGCCAAACACATCGCGCATTCCGATTGCCCAAATGCGCCGTGACACACGAGCCAGGGCAATGTATTCGGCGTCGAGACCGCAATCCAGGAAGAACGAAAGACGCGGCCCGAATTGATCCACAGGAATTCCCCGCGCAGCAAACATTTCCGCGTAAGCGAAACCGTTTGATAGCGTATAAGCAGCTTGTTGCACCGGCGTCGAACCGGCTTCACCGATGTGGTAACCGCTGATGGAAATTGGATACCAGCGCGGCATTTCCTGCGTGGTGAACTCAACCATGTCGGTGAGAAAGCGCAGCGAGGCTTCGATCGGGAAAATGGTTTCGTTCTGTGCCTGGACTTCTTTGAAGATGTCCGTCTGAATTGTGCCGCGCAACTTCGGAATAACTTTTGGGCCGAATCTGCGTTTGGCCGCCGCGATGTACATCGCCATGATGACTGGCGCGGGACCGCTGATAGTCATCGATGCAGAAAAATTCGGCGAGCCGAGATCAAAGCCATCATAGAGGCGCACCATGTCTTCGACCGTATCGATGGCCACGCCGCCCTCCCCGATTTTTCCGAAGACCCCATCCGCATCGCTATCGATACCATAGAGCGTCGGCCCATCGAACGCCGTGCTGAGCCGGTGCGTGCGTTGGTGCCGGGTAAGATAATGAAAGCGCTCGTTCGTGTCCTCGGCGAGCATCAAACCAGAGAACAATCGCGTTGGCTCTTCGGCTTGAGGCAATGGCTGCCGCGCTTTCGAACTCTTCGCAGGCGACACGCCTGTCGCTACAGTTTCACCGTTTTTTTCGAAGCTTTCGACCTCGCGAATTGGCTCCAAATACATCTCGCGGTACGCTCCATTTAGAAATGGAAACTCACCTGGTAATCCTTCGCCAAAGAGATAGCGCGCGATCTCGCCCGGTTCGTCGATCTCAGGCAACGCCAGACGAGGCAATGGCACGCCGGTCGGCGTACGCGTGACTGGAATTTTCGCTTTGGTGTCGTTCCAGCGCCCGAGCAGTTCACGCCCGAATTGTTTATCCGTGCGCGCACGCTTCACCTGATCGAGAACGAACTTGTTGTAATTCTCAATCGACTCAACGACTTGTCCGAGCTTGCTCATGTGTTCCTCCGTTCTCTCGCTCGGCGCACCCGGGGGTCGCGCCCTACCAAATTTTCTCTCGAAATTAGCTTGAATAATTCATCCACGCCAGCATCGCGATGCCGTTTTGCCACCGTATCGATCAGTCGCTGATCACGCCGGTTTTGCTCCAAGCGCTGTTCGATTTCCGTGTGCGCGGTGCGTGCGCGCTGCAGATCGCTTTTGTTCACCACCACAATATCAGCAAGATCGAGCATCACGATTTTTTGCAGCTGCAATCGGCTGCCGTAATCAGGATTCATTACCAGCACAGTCCGATCGACAACGCCGTCTTTTTGGAACGGCATCGCCTCCTGACCAGTACCCACGGTCTCAATGATCAGATGATCGAAACCCGAGCGCGCGAGCAGCGCCAGACAGTCTTGCGTGGCAGGGGAAAGTCCGCCAGCCTGGCCGCGTGTCGCCATGCTGCGCATGAACACGCGATCATTCTGCGAGTTGATCATGGTGGCCCGATCACCCAACAATGCTCCTTCGCCGATCACGCTCGGATCGTGCGATAAAATCGCGATTCTTCCCTGCGGATTTTGATTCAGAAAACGAAGCACAAGCTCGTCGATCAGCGTTGTTTTGCCAGCGCCACCGGGGCCGGTGGAGCCGACGACTTTTGTATTGCGGATTGCCCGCCGCTGTGGATGAACTCCTTGCGGATTGCGGATTTTTGATTGGGCGTTGGGCGTTGCGCGTTTTCTGCTTGGGCTTGCATGCGCTTCCTCGATCGCCGTTAGCTTATGGGCGAGTTCCTGGTCGAGCGATTTCGGACGCGACCTCTTCCTGCGCGGCTTTCCGTAGTGCTGGCGGACATAATCGGTCATTTCTGCGAGTGAGGTTCCGGCAAAGAAAATGTTATCCACGCCTTTGCGCTTCATTGCTGCAGCGTCCTGATGCGTGATCGTTCCGCCACCTCCGCCAAAGACTTTGATGTCGTTCGCTCCGCGCTTCCGTAAAAGAGCAATGACTTCCGCGAAGAATTCGATGTGCCCGCCGTTGTAACTTGAGATGCCAATGGCGCGGACGTCCTCTTGAATAGCGGCGCGCACGATATCGCCTACTGAACGATGGTAGCCAAGA
>Ga0209375_1000294_pt1 | contig 45645 bp, 39 predicted proteins | sample GraSoiAngelo_131_FD_185888 | JGI IMG/M metagenome (GOLD analysis project Ga0209375, IMG submission 185888) | Grasslands soil microbial communities from the Angelo Coastal Reserve, California, USA - 14_0929_02_30cm (SPAdes) (version 2) | ecosystem: Environmental > Terrestrial > Soil > Grasslands ...
CGCCCCACAGCCCGTGGCAGAACCCTTTCGCGGAGCGACTCCTCGGCTCGATCCGGCGCGAGTGTCTGGATCACGTCCTCGTCCTCGGCGAACGGCACCTGCGCCGCACTCTGGCTCGCTACTTCGCATACTATCACCGGGCGCGTACTCACCTCTCGTTCGCGGATCCGGATGGGCTCAAAGCGGCTGGCTGCCCTGCCTCCGACCCGTTGCCTAATAGTCTCCTGGCGTTCCTGGGCCTATCGGGGCAGCGTCGGCCATCGTCAACCGAGTGGGATGAGCTTTTGGCGAAGGGCAGGCTCGCGCATGACGGCGAATACCCACTGATGAACGATGAGTACTGAGGTCCTGTAGGCCGAGGTTATGTAACACCTATAATTCGTAATAACCTATAATAGTTACTAATATCAATCAGAGATTTATGGTGGAGGGTAAGGGATTCGTAGGCCACGTCTCCAATTATCGCGCACTTTTGCAGCACACCAGAGTGCAAAATGCGGCAGAGCACGGCACTCCACGCAACCAGGCGCAACCAGGTTTCTGCCGTTGTCCGGCAGGCGAAGCACTACTGTGTGGACCGAGGCCGATCTCCAGGACGTGGTAGCCGACCCTCCACGCCTTCCTGGTTGGGAAAGGGTGGTCGGTGATGGGCGCCACCTACCGGAAGAAAGGCCGGCGGCTTGACCAGCCGGTGATCATTCCCCTCGCCTTCTCCGGCTCCTGTCAACGCCAATTCAAATCTCCCCAGGCGCTGAAAATTCCCCACCCCAGGGTTCACTCCGTGGCCTCGGCAGGGCGCACGAGGCCGGCCTTGAGCTTCTCTTTGAGTCGATACGAATTGCCCCGGATGTTGACGGTGATCGCGTGATGCAGAATCCGGTCGAGGATGGCCGTGGCGATGACGCGGTCGCCAAAGACCTCGCCCCAGCTGCCGAAGCTCTGGTTGCTCGTGAGGATCATCGGGCCTCGCTCGTAGCGGCGGCTGATGAGCTGAAAGAAGAGATTGGCGCCGGCGCGATCGATCGGCAGGTAGCCGATCTCGGCGACGATCAACAGTCGCGGCATGGTGTAGATCTTGAGGCGCTCGTCGAGTCGGTTGAGGTTAGCCTGGCTCAGGCGCCGGTGCAGTTTGCGCTGTTCGCGGTGCGTCCACTCGGGATCAAGGAGCAGGCCGAGGCGATCTTCGAAGCTCAGCTCGGCGAACTGGGGGTCGCCGAGCTGGCGTTGGAGGGCCTCGGTGAAAGCCGATGAGCGTTGATCTCTCAGAAGGCCGGTAGCTTCTGTAGCGAGTCTCGGACGGTTGCCTTGACATCGTCCCTCAGCGGCAGTTGCAACGCTTCCTGTAGGGCCCGCCGCGCGTCGGCCCCTCCGATCGTAGCGAGCGCTCGGGCCGCCCTTATCTGATAGAGCGCAGTCTGATTCGCGGTGTAGAAGCGGACATACTCATCTTCGCTCATCGTGACCTTGTTCTGAGGATGCTGCTTCTCGTAGTCCTTCAGCTGCCGGTAGGTGTCAACGAGATGAGCGCGATGCAATTCCCGGTTTGCAGGGGGCGGGCCCTGCCGGAGAGTGACTGCTAGAGTCGGAACCGCGACCGGGCCCAGCCGAGTCACGGCCTCGAGCTGCCCCTCGGTGCACTCTTCGCATTCCAGCCAGGCTACAATGGTACGTCGCGCGTTAGCCGCTTGCTCTGGCGAAAGAGCGGTCGCTGGCGGTGAGGCGGGCTCCGGACTCTGCTGAGCACATCTCACCACGAGCAAGCACATACCCAAAACCGCCATCGTGGCTAGGCTTCGCATACCCGTTCTCCTGCGCCTCACGCTTCTTAGCACGTTACTTAGGCAATACATCGAGTATAAGCGAGGGACACGCAGCGCTTGTCGTAGCATCTGGACAAGCGCGGGTCGATCCGGTCCGGTTCCCATTAGCATTCAGAGCCGAATTACTGTTCGCGTTGCACCGGAAGCATTGGCCAGTCGTTATGCTGTTACGATTGGTGCCGCCCGTGACCATGACATTGGTAGCCGGCATTCCTACAACATTGTTCGTGTGACCGAGACTAAGGGCATGTCCGAGCTCATGCGAGAGTGTTTCATTGTCAGCGATGCTGGCAGCGACAATAATGGTGTTGTTTCCGCACGACCATCCGCGGCTGCCTCCGGCCGCATTGACGTAGTAGACGTTAAGCTGGTTTTGCGTGAAGCCGATCTGATTATTGAGGTTGGCCGCATTCGCACAAGTCGAGTTGAGCAAATTCTGGGCGTTGGGATTGTTTGCCGCGTTGTTGACCGTTACGGGCCCCAACCCGATGCCGCACTGCATCGCGTTGTAGAACTGATTGGCGCGCACGACGTCGTTGTTGGCCTGGGCCTGAGTCTGGGGCGCCACGAGCCATAGAGTCACCGGGGCTTGAATGACGGGCGTCATGTTGACGAATTGGGTGTCCGTCGGCTGGTCAGTCCAGGTGGTGACGGGAGTTAGGAGCTGCATCGCCCGGTTCTGAGACAGGACAACAACTTCAGAGTTGCACGAAGCCGCGCTTAAGACGTTGCCTAGGCCGGAGTCCGGCTGTGCGCGATTCACTTCGTCATCGACACAGCCGGTGTTGCGGCGTCCGTCGAGCAGCACGGTAGCGCGGTCAGTCGTCATATTTTGGAGCCGGATCCAATCCTCCGAGGCGCCCCCGGAACCCCCCAACTCGCATTTTTCCCAGGTGACAAACCCTCGGAACTCCCGCACGGGTATCTGGCCAAGCCGCTGTTCGATGCTGAAGTCGACTTCCCCGAGGCCGCTCTTGCTCAACGACATTGGGCGCGTAGGTAACGCATCATACGTGGCCAGCTGCATTCGAGAGATCGCCGCCTTGTCGAGGACCAGGCGGGGCTCCGCAATGGCGGCCCGCTCCTTGAGGTCGCCCGGGATTCCGGTCAAGACGGTCTTCCCCTTTCCGACCCGGAGCGTGCTCCTATCGATCCACTTAGCATTACCCCGTATTGAGATCGCCTGCGCGCGATCGGCTGGCAGGTTCTCGAACCGAAGCATTAGGGCTTCTACCGCGTCGCCCGATACCTGAAGCTCCCAGACAAGGGGTCCGGGACCGGGACAGCCCGGACAGCAGTCGATTACCTCGCACCCGACTGGTACTCGCGGAATCTTCACGGGGTTGAACGGGTCGACGAGCTCAATGCACAAGGACCCCCTCAGATAGATCGCGCCTGGCCCGATCTGTCGCTGTGCAGAAGCCGGCGACGTCAAAAAGAGCGGACAGCCAGCAAGCAACAAGGCGCTGATGATCCGGTGCCGTACCATAGTTCATCTCCTGTTATCGTTTCTCTGAGGGCGCGCCCTCAGCCCCGAGCGCTCGACGATCCGCGCGACGGTGCGGCGTAGCATGTGTCAGGTTCGCGGTGATTTCGGCGCCCGTCCAACGCGGTCGCCGGAGCTACTCGATTTGTTCGATCAGGCTCCGGGCGTCGCGCTCGGGGTCGGCCGCGGCCGACACTAGCGATCGTGCAGGCCGCCGGCCGCGCGCCGGCGCCGCTATCAAGCATCGTGGTTACGACGAAGGATAGCGGCGGTCGTTTCATACCAGGCTCCTGACGGCAAGAGATGGTTCGATAAGGTCGGCCTACTCAGGAACGGTCAAAGTCGTCAGCTCCGAAGACGCAAACGCCTCGTCTAGTGTGTAGCTATTAGGCTTTCTCCTGGACAATCAGGGCGGACGTGGAAAGCCCTGAACCAGGAGGCCATCGATGGGTCATTCGGCGAAGGCACGAGAGCAGGAGCGCAAGGCTCGGGCACGCCTGCGCGTCCTCCACCACTACGAACAGGTGACCCGGAATGTGAGCCGAACGTGCCGGTTCTTCGGGATCTCACGGACGCTTTTCTATCGTTGGCGGGATCGCTATCAGCAGGAGGGACTGCCTGGCCTTCAGGACGGGCCTCGAGGCCCTCGCTACCACCCCTTCACAACCCCGCCGCAGATCGTGGCCCTGATCCTCCAGATTCGCCGCGAGCGGCAGTACGGTCCCCTTCGGATCAGCTTCTTCTTGCAGCGATACCACAACGTCTATGTGTCGGCCCACACGATCCATCGGATCCTCAAGCGTCACCGGGTGCCGCACGTGTCCCGGAAGCGCTACCGCCCCGGGCCGCGGAGACGCCGGGAGCTGCACGTGCCCGGCCAGTCGGTCCAGGTCGATGTTAAGCACCTCAAGCTGGGCGGCCGGCGCTTCTACCAGTTCACGGCCATTGACGAAGCGACGCGCTACCTATGCGCACAACTCGATCCGCTCGGCGACCGACTTCGTCGACGAATTGCGCCGCCGCTTCCCGGCGGCCATTCAGCGGATCCAGACCGACCATGGCTCCGAGTTCGGCACCGACTTCACTTGGCACCTCCGCGATCTCGGCCTCGCGCACCGCCACATCCCGCGAGGTTGCCCGGAAAGCAACGGGAAGGTCGAGCGCAGTCACCGAACCGACGAGGATGAGTTCTATCGCCGCACCATCCTTCGAAGCCCGGCTGAGCTCGCCCAGAAGCTCCGCCAATGGGAGCATGAGTACAATCACCGGCGCCCGCACTTGGCACTTCGTGGAAGCACCCCGGCCGAGCGGCTCTGCGAGCTCCGCATCGCATGCGACCGCGTTCAACAATTAGCTTGAACACCACAGCCTAGAGAGACGGCGCTCAAGATAGCGCCTCCGCGCTTCGCGGTGTGGGCCGTCGAGCATTGACGGTTTCGGGCTCATGGAGGGTCATCTCGCGGGCGCCCAGCAGCCAGTGCTCCACCGCTTCGACGCCCTGGGCGAAGCTGTGGTCCTGGTTCGACACTTCGTACTTCCAGGCGCCGAAGCGGCCGCGGCTCCAGACGTCGTAGGCCTCGAGGGCCGGCAGCGCCACGTCCAGAGCCCGATCGTAATGGAGCGAGGGCGTGGGATAGCCGTGTTCGAGGCGGCGGTGCCAGACGTGGTGCACGGCCTCCCGACCCGGGATGAGTCCGGTCCGCACCAGTCCCTCCACGGTGTCCTCAACCACGCGTCCCGCGTCGACGACCTTAACATCCGACTCCGACACCTCCGCCATAAGCGACCAGTATCGGGTCGCGTCGGGCACATTGCTAGGCGAGTAGTGCGAGAACACCGTCACCCGGTAGAAAGGACAGTCGTCCTCGGGGAAGTAGATCCAGCACTTGCCGCCGAGGTGCGGTCCCGGGCGCCCGTGGAGGCCGATGCCGATGACGTGGGTCGAGGAGTAGCGTAGGTGGCGAAGCACGGGCCCGAGCGCCGGCTCGATATCGGAGAGCCCCACGAGAGTGTCTAGCGGCAGCGTGCTAAGCAGCCGCTCGTAGACGACGGCGCCGCCGTCGGCGAAGTGCGCCGTGTGGCCGGCTGTGTCGAGCCGGACGAGCGTCCGTCCCATCTGCAGCCGTCCTGGATGTTTGTCGCGGAGGCGCGCTGCTAAGGTGCGCCAGACCACGCCGGTGCCGCCTCGCTTCGGGAACCGGAAGCGGGTGTTCGGCCCCCAGGGGATGTCATCGCGCCCGAGACGGACATTGTCCCGCACGCGCTCCATGTCCACCATCGCGACGCGGTCGCCGATCCAGCTCCAGGCGAGCTCCTCGGGCGGATAGGCCCAGACCTTGAAGTTGTAGGGCCTGAGAAAGACGCGCGCGATGCCGAGCCCGAAGCTCTGGTCTATCCACTCTCCGAAGTGGGCCGGCCAACGGCCGTTAGTGGAGCGTTGGGCGAGCCCCTCGAGGCACGCGTCCCGCTCGGCCGGAGGCAGGCGGTGCAGGTTGAGTTGGAAGGGATACGGGACGAATCCGCCCCGCACCCAGATCCAGGACTCGCGCTCGTGGTGAAACCACCCGTCGGGACCCAGCAGATCGTCCATGAGCCCGTCAAAGTGCTCGTAGTGGCTGAACTGGACATGGCCGCCCAGGTCCCAGGTGAAGCCGTGCTCGTCGAGCACGGACGACGCCAGCCCGCCCGCGTCCTGCTCTGCTTCGCACAGAAGCCAGTCGCGGTGGCCGAGGCCATTGAGGCGCCACGCTGCGCCGAGCCCTGTCGGGCCCGCGCCCACGATGAGGATACCCACCCGCTCCATCACTGGGGCGCCGGGCCGCAGGCCGATGACGGCTCCGTCAGCGTGTCGTAGAGCCTGAGGTGCCGCCCCCAAATGGCCGCCGGCGTGAACTGGATCTCCCAGCACGCGCGAGAGGCGCCGCCTAGGCTCCTCGAGCACCGCGGCCAGCATTCCGAACATGGTCCGAGGCCAGCCGCGATCGTGGCCAGCTCCAGATCAACCAGCATGACGCAGAAGGCTTCGAACTTCTGGAGCGTCCGGTTGCCGGCCACTGCGTGGAGGAGCATGGACTTGCCCGCCTGGGCCGCCTCGATCAGCGAAAGAGGTTTAGGCGATTGACGTTGATGACGAAATTCACGCCCGCAGCAGCTCCATCACGTCGCTCACACGCTCGCGGCCAGGCCGCGCGGATCGCGAGGGCTGCGGCACGGGCGGGTCCGTACCCCGACACCAGGCCTGGGCCTGCGAGCTTTACTTGCGGCGCGGCCGCTTCGCGGCGACCTGCCTCGAGAGCTTTAGGATCGCCTTCATCAGGTCCTCGTTTGTGACTCTTCCCTGATGGCTCGTGGGGCCCGTTGGCGGCGTGCCGCCGTCCGGTGTGCCCGGCTCACTACCGAAGATGGTGAACTTTCGTAGGATCTCGATCATCACGCTAGGATCCTTCTCGAGGTCGATCACCGAGCCGTAGCGCTTAATGATCTGATTTACGACCTTCATCTCGTCTTTCATGTTCCCCCTCGGCTCTTCTATTTCGTTCGAATTACTCGCTGCCTGATCCAAGTGACAAGCGTGGTCTTAACACCACGCTTGACCGGCATGCTCGCGTGCAACATGTCCGGATCCCTGGTGCCGTCGCGTAGGAGATTCTCCCAAGCGACCAATCTTCCTGCCTGCGCCCGGATCTCGATGTCCTGGTCCTTGAAGTGCGTTCCACCGCCACTCTGCGGTGCGTCCAAGTAGATCAAGATGGTCATGGTGCGTTCTCCAGCGGAGTCCGCGGCCCAGGGTCCGGCGTCGAAGTGGTAATCGAATGCCTCGCCTCGGCGATAGCGGGTCGCCTGCCAACGCTCGTATCGTAGTGGATCGTAATCCAGCAACGTAGCGAGGCGCCTTTCGACCTCGCGTATCTGCCGACGTAGCTCCGGCGTGAACCATTCCTCATCGGTGCTCTCACTGGTTCGCACCTCGGAGATATAATGAGAAGCGACTGCACCATCAGGCCTGCGATTCGCGACCGTGCTGGGGTACCAGAACGCGTACTCCAACTCCACGAGCACCAGTTCGCAGGTCTGCTTCGACAGGAAGCCGTCGATCCACAGCAGCTTTCCGTCCCGTTCCACCTTTTGGGGCCGCGTGCTGTCCTGGAACCTTAGCGTCCTCGACCAAGTCGAGGCAGATGCGGTTCTCATAGTCCTTCACACTCCTTGCATGGCCCACGCCGAACTCGCCTGAGTACACGCCCCGGAACATCTGGCGTATGATCCGTAGGGAACGCCAGTGCCTCTCGTACCACTTCTCGTGATCGTTCCAGTGCGGCACCCGTGCCTTGCGGTCGTAGCAGTGCCAGCCAACAATAACGTGCGGGTGGAACATATCGTAGCCATGCGTGTAGGCCCTGAGGCTGGTCACCACCTCGTCACCGCGGAAATAGATGGCTGGATGAAAAGGGATCTCGCGATTATACGTTCCGGCAGCGAACAGCATATGTAGTGACGCGAAGTCCGCTTCGATCGGTGCGCGCAGTCGTTTCCAGAACGGAATCGGATGACTTGTCAGATCGGTCAGGAGACCTTGTTCACGTCCGAGCGGATAGATCTTGTAGGGCTGCTTCTTCCGTCCCCCGGGCTCGCGATCGGGCTCATACGAGGGTAGATAGCAGGTTAAGATGGGCTTGGCGACGCCGCCCGAACGCAGACCGCAGAGCATGTCCACCAGCGTGGTATCGAAGCCAGGAGCGAACCGATGGTGGGAATCGATCAGCAACGTGTAAGGCTCGTCGCGCCAACGCGCCTGGAGCATATGGCGCGCCCAATTGCAGCCGCGACTTTTCTCGAACGGCACTTCGATCAGCTCCAAGCCCGGCAGTATGCGCACCGACGCAGGCAGGGCCTCGTCAGGAGCGCGCTGCCAGACGACGCATACTCTGAGCAGCTCGGGATGTTCGGCCTTCGCGTAGAGGTCGATCAGCGTCTTGGGCAGCTCGGAGTCCCGATAGGCTGGGACCTGCACGTAGATGCCTCGGTCTTTTCCCGATTGTGATCGCAACATGGCCACGATCTGATCCACCTCGCTCGGTTGCCGACCGATAGGCTACATAAACGTCTCTTCTCGGCAGCCGCGCCCTCCTCCCTCTTTGTCTCAGACAGGCGGCCGACCCCCAGAAACGGCCCCTCCCAGAGACAGCGCGGACAACCCGTGCCCGGGCCCTACAACGCGGACGAAACGACCGTCAAGCCGTATTCCGACCGCACGCGTGTGGCGGAGATTGCTTTCCTGGCGGAGTGCTCGCCGCGCTCGTCCGTTTCCTTCCAGTATGGGACGGGCCGACACATTAACTCGGGATTTCCGATATGCACCCATCTTTCTTCCTCGTTTCACACGGGCGACTGGCGAAGTGATATCCTAACCGCGCATGCCCCCGTCCGCAATAGGTGACACGGCTCCTTCTCGCGGCGCCAGCCACTGCGCCCGCAGCCGTCGAGGGTTGCCGCCCGTGACCACTCTTCGCGGGGACACTTCCGTCGCCGTCCACCCTGCTCCGAACGGCGCGCTCAATAGGGGCTAGCGCGGATCGATCGCGCGCCCGTAAACCTGACAGGCTCGCTGCGGGCCTCCCTACATCGGCCCACGAGTTGCGAAGGACACCCACATGTGCGCCGTTGCCGATGATGACGTGGTCGGGTGGTTCTGGATCAGGATCAGGGCCGCTGCGTCGTACCGAAGCGCAGGCCCGAGCACTTGGCGCGGATGCACGAGAGTCGAGGACTGAGGTGGGAAGGGTGTCAAGAACGAAGACGAGCGTTCGGAATCTTGCGGTTGGTTCCGAGTTGGAGGCCATACTGAAACGGCTCCACTCCGCGGGCGCCGTGCTCATTTGCGGGGACAGACCCCTGCCGGGTTCACTTCCCTCCTGCGTTCGCGTCTGTTGACAGCTGGGATCAGCCGTGCGCGGGAAAGGAATTCGATCGCCGAGTCCCGGCCGAGGCGCGATACGGCGACCACACGAACTGGCGCCAGTAATTCTCCGCGAGCTCCACCCAGGTTTGAAGCCCCTGTCTGGACTCTAGGAAGTGCCGCACGCTAACCAGGAGCCAGGTCTGGACTGCCTGACTGTCTCGGCAGCCCTCGCAGTGGCCCGAGGTACAGCAGAAGTGAATGCCGGGAACGTAGGTCCGGGCGATCTCACCGACACGGTTGCCCCGGTCCATCAAGCTTTGCGCCTGGTCACCAAGCTCAAGCTCGGGCGCTGTTGGCTCGTGCATCATCCACCAGAGAAGCTTGTGACACTGCAGCCCCGCCATGACGCGCGACTTGGAGAGACCGGCGGGTCGAGAGGGCTCATGGATTCTCACCTCGTGCGCCCTCGATCGTCGATCATGCGCGCGTGTGAGCGCAACGGGGTGGAGTGTCCGCCGTATCTCACCCGCGCGAGAGCCGCCCCGACTCGTCGCCAACAATGGGTAAACCGATAGTCTCGAGGGCGTGAAGGCGCGATAAAACCGGATTGCCGACGGACGGCGTATCCTGAAGAGGTCGACCTGAGCGAACGGGCGAGACACGCTGTCGAGTGTGGCACTTCCAGAGTAACTAGACGCCGCCGCGCCGGCCCCCTGTGCCGAATGAAACCCCGTCGGCTCCCTCGACGTCGAGCTCGAGCGAGGCGGGCTCCTGGAAGGGAGCGCTGCTTCGCACCTCGATCCGATGCCGCCCCGGCCTCAACGTCGCCGACAGGCGCGCTCCTCGCCCCAGCTCGCCATCTTGGTCGGAGTACCAGGAGAGCTCGCTCGCGGGTGCCGCGCCGCCGGCGGCGATCGCGAACAGCTGCACCGGCTCCCCCGACAGGACGCGTCCGCTCGGGGCCGACGACCAGGCGAGGATCGGCCGCTCACGAGCCCGCACCCGAAACGGCTCCGAGCGCTCCACCGCGGTGTGATAGCCAGAGGTGGCGAGGACCTCGAGACGGCACTCGTCCCCGGAGCCCTCCAGAAGCGCACTCACGTCGACCTTGCCCTCGCGCTCCCGCGACACGATGCCGGTCCAGGTGGCCGCGCCGTCATGACTTGCGCGAATCGCGACGGCGAGGCGCTCAGACCCGCCTCGGACGCGATAGGACAGAGTCCCGCGGCCGCCCTCGAGGTCGCCGGGTCCCGGAAACTCGACCTCGAGCGCCGGGGCGGGCTCGACCGGCATCCGTGCGAGCGTCTTCTCGCCTCGGCGAAGCTCGACCGCCGCGGCATCGGCGAACCACGGGACCTCGGTCTCGACGAGATCCGGGATCTCCTCGTCGGCCACCTCCGGTGCGCCGGCCGGAGCCGGGCCGCGAAAGAGCACGGCGTCGCCCTGGTCGAGCACGACGACTTCGACCTCGGTCCGGGCGAATGGCGGACGCGGCGGCAGCGGTCGGGCGAAACCAGGGAGATTCACCACGACCCAGCGGTCCGGGAACCGAATGAAGCCGACGGCGACGAACCGGTCGGGCACCGTGAACCGAGACGGCTGCTCAGGTGGGGGCGGCGGTAGCGGCGGGAGGCTCTGGAACCCACGCGTGTAGTTGTAGGGCGAGATCCACTTGGGAGAGCAGTACGACATGAGGTCGAGGGTCGTCAGAGGGTCGTAGGCCTTGAGCGTCGTCCAGTCGAAACCGACCTCTCCGATCGAGGCAGCAGGCAGCGCCGAGAACGCCGGGTAGTCCGGATAATTGGGATCCACGTTGGCCGGGCCGCCGCAGGGCGCGTGCTGCGGTGATCCGCTCTTGTGCAGGATCTCGTGCGCGAAGGTCTCGCCCCCGCGGTCGCTGATGATCCAGCGGCCTACCGCCCAGCCGCTGAAAGCAGCCTGGCTCACGTTGGCGGGATAGATCCCGACGTAGACGACGTCACCCGGAAGCGACTCCGCACCAACGAGCGTGTCGAGAATGTTGAGGAGATTGCCGGTCGTGCCCCGGTTGGCGACGTAGCCGGACCAGGTGGGGTCGTGCGCGGAAGGGTCGATGCGGGTGAAGTCGCCGTCGTAGGACTCGACGGAGTCGCGAACGATCTCGAAACCGGGGGACGGGATCGGCAGCACCCGCTGCGCGAAGTCGGTCGCGTCCCAGAAGTCCTTAACGGTAGGCGCGGCGACGTTCATCCCTCGCCCGGTGTAGTGGATCCGCACCAAGCGGATCCGGATCCGTCGCCGCTCGGTGAAAAGCAGGGTGATCGACGCCGTCGCGCTCGCGACGACGCTCCCCCAGTTCGGGGCGTACTCCAGCACCAAGACGTCGAACCGGTACGTGCCGGGCGGGTGAGGGCGCATGACGACCTGGAGTGTCGTGCCGGGGTTGGTCCGCGTCGCAGGCGCCCCGCTCGCGGTCATCGTGCCGGTCCCCGCCACGCTGAACGTCGAGCCGTAGGTCCCGCCGCTCGTCGGGCTCGTCGCGACACCGCCGACGTTGGCGCCCGGCGTTGCCCCGCTGACGTAGAGGCGGAGCACGGTCGGCTTTTCGGCGACGAGAGGCACGCTGTTGTCGACGCAGGGGACCTTCACCCCGCCCGAACCCGGACACACCGGGTGGGTGGATCGGAAGAACTGGATCGCCTGCGTGGCTTCGATGCCCCAGATTTTGAGCACGGCGTTCGGTCACCTCGGGGCTCGTCTCCGGCTGCTCGTCCCGGCCACTGAAATTAGGAATCTAGCATAAATCGTCTCGCGATGGATCTCCTGCATCAGCTGGCCGAGCCGTCTGGTATCCGTCCCGGTCCAGCTCGAGTTGATCCGCTTGGCGCACGCGGGGAGTAACGCTCGAAGGCGAGACGCGTGCCGCATGGAGCTCAGATGGATTATAGGGCCTGGGCACAGAGACCTACTTTCTGGCGCCCACGTACCTTCTCGCACCCACGTCAGGCACCAAGCCAAGGTTCCTGGAGTATCACCCCTGTACCCACGATTTTGGCGAGGAGCGAAGGAAACATAAAACGGCCATTCTCGGAAGTCCCGGCTCTCACGGCGATGGGTCTCCAGGAAGGTTCGCCACGTTGGTGACAGTTGAGGGGATGTCCGGCCCATGTGCTGGGCGACGGTGCGGTTGGAGACGGCGCAGCCAAGGAGGGCGAGTTCGGCCTGGATGCGGCGGCGGCCCCAGGTAGGTTGGCGCGAGCCATGCGGCGGATCAGAGTCCGGATCTCGACGTCGATCGCGGGGCCTGCTGAACGGCGTCGCGACAGCCAGCGCCAGTAGAACTGGAAGCCCCGACGGTGCCAGGCGAGGACGATCGCGGATTGGACATTGAGGAGGCTGGACCGCTCTAGCCCGCCCATAGACGGCATCTTCAAGAGAGACGGCTGCTGAGGTGACGAAGAGGCCGCGGACGAAAGCCCAGAGGATCATCACGGCTCCCGGTCGTGAGGGATGAGGGCTGCGCCTCAACCCTATCCGCAAGCATAGCGCCGCGTCGTCCAAACTTACTCCCGGTGGGCCGAATGGGGTTTTTGACCGGGACAGGCCTGAGCCAGCCCAACCAGTTCGCTACGCTCGGTCCCCACCCTCCGTTAGACGGCTCGCCGGAGCTCGACCACTGTGTGCGGTGGGCCGGATGGGCCCCAAGTCCCGCCGCCGAGCGGGTGTCGACAGTCTCCTGGCCTTCCTTGGCCTGTCGCGAGAGCATCGGCCGTCGTCAATCGAGTGGGATGAGGTTTTGGCGAAGGACAGGTGCCCCATCCCGGTCAAGCAGCTCCTGACGACTCCAAAAATCCCCTTGACAGACCCGTTGACCGCGCTGTACCTGGGGGGCGGCACAGAGCCAGCCGCTGGCGCGTGCTGGTAAGGACTTGGCGGTGAGCCGGGACGTCCGAGAATGGCCGTTTATGTTTCCTTCGCTCTTGCAGTTGGCGGCAGCGCTTCTCTGTGGCGGCTGCGCCACGTGTCTCACGGTACCTGCAAATGATCCGAATCCGCCCGTAGCGACCGTATCCATCTTCGTCGACGACGCCACGGGTACCGGAGTCGAGGAATACGTCAACACGACCGACCACAACTCTCCCGTCACCATGGAGGTGCCGAGGACAAGGTCGTTCACGGTCCTGTACGGCGGCCGCGATGACGGAGGCGTCAAGACGACGACACTCGACTGGAAATACTACGCAGGCAATCAGCTCGTTCAACCGCTGATCACGCCTGACGACTACAGCGGTGACAGCTGCGTCGTGGACACACGGGCGAAGGCGATCGAATACAAGTGGCAGGGTGTTCGACGCTATGAAATCGCAGCAAGCGCCACCGATTTCCATGACAATCGCGCCACGACGCCGACCATCTCGGTCCGCCACGGGCCTACTGATTGGCCGCTCGGCGACGGCCCGTTCAAGGCCGGGTTCCGGGTCGTCTCAGACATCCCGATCGACGCCAACGTCCCTGTCATCTCGACGACGGTGAACGGGGTCAAGCTAGAGACGCCCGCGCAGAATACCGCGATCGTCTACCACCCGGCCACGACCGACGGAGAGGCCGCGGCGTTTGCGCCGGGAGGTCCTTTCCCTGTAATCGTCTTCGGGCATGCGAAGCGACTGCCGGCTCCAGCAGCCCAGTTGTGCCCGGGAGCTCCAGCGGACACCAAGCAGGACTTCCGCCAGGTTCTCGGCATCCTGGCTCAGCTCGCCCGTTGGGGATTCGTGACAATCGCTCCTGACCTTTCCTGGCTGACCACGGATGCTGGATCGCCCACAAGCCGAAAACTTGTCCTCAAAGACGCGCTCGCGTATCTGAAGGGGGAGAATTCCCGCGCGGGCTCACCGTTCAGCGGCAAGCTCAAGACGACGAGCTTTGCTGCCATGGGTCACTCATTCGGTGGGGACGCAGCCATCTTCCTTGGCACGAGTGGACTCATATCGATCGACGCGCTCGGTCTCATTGCGCCTTCGGCTGCTGGGAGTGAAATCTCGGAGATCGCCGCCTTCGCTCCAAAGCCCGTCCTCATCCTGCACGGAACGCAAGACACGTCTACCTTCGGCGCGCAGAACGCGCCGCTCGACATCTTTGCGGCCGCCTCGGCCACAAAGCACCTCGTGAAGATCGATGGCGCCAATCACTTCGGTTACACGGATGGCATCTGTATCCCTGGCGACGGGCCCGCCACGATCACCCAGAGAAATCAGCAGCGAATCGCGATCGCGTACCTGACGGCGTTCTACCGGCGATACTTGGGCAGTGTGACCGCAGCGGACGACTACTTGACGGGCGTGAAGAAGGTCCAGGGGCTCGAGGCCTTCGACATCACCGTGACCGCGGTGCCATGAGGAGAACCGTATGAGCTGGAATGGCGAAGTCGTGATCGCCCTGAGATTCCCATATCATCGAGCGCGCGGATCGCTTCTATCAGGACTACCTCGATCTTGCGTACCGCGATGCCTACCAGCATCTCTCCGAAGACGCTTCCCGGTCCGAGGAGTTCGATGACGGCCTGTTTACCCTGCCCTGAGACAACCGTCAGCTTCCCTCGCTCAACGAGGAACACGGTGTCCGCGCTATCACCTGGCGAGAAGATTATCTGGCTCTTCCGATAGTCCTAGGTCGTTCGTTCCGAGGCGCCCGTCGTCAGCAATTGGGATCGAACGCCGGCTTCGCCTTCCGATCCTCGGGGCCACCCTTACTTGAAGTGAAACGGCGGATTAGCGACAAGGTAGCGATCACGAGGAAGGCGTATCATCCTCGTCGAGAACTACTGGGCATGAGTGCTCCTGGGATGCGTTCTCCTCCAGTGGCTTCCGGGTCGTGCTAACACCTATAATGACTAAATAATATTCTAAGAGGAATTATGGTGGAGGGTAAGGGATTCGAACCCTCGACCTCGGCGTTGCGAACGCCGCGCTCTCCCAACTGAGCTAACCCCCCAACGTCACAAACCGAGCGTATTCTACCTTACGCCCTCGGCGCGTCTCCCCCCTTGTTGAAGGCCTGGAGCAGCGGGCCGAAGAGATCCAGCGGCAGCGGGAAGAATGTCGTCGTGGACCGCTCGGACGCGATCTCCCGCATGGTCTGCAGATACCGGAGCTGGACGGCGATCGGATGCCGCGTGAGGACCTCGGCCGCCTCGGAGAGCTTCGCCGCCGCCTGGAACTCGCCGTCCGCGTTGATGACCTTGGCCCGCCGCTCGCGCTCGGCCTCCGCCTGCTTCGCCATCGCGCGCTGCATGTCTTGCGGCAGATCGATCTGCTTGACCTCCACGGTCGCGACCTTGATGCCCCAGGGCTCGGTGTGCTCGTCGATGATCCGCTGGAGCTGCTGGTTGATCTTGTCACGCGCCGAGAGGAGGTCGTCGAGCTCGACCTGGCCGAGGACGCTCCGGAGCGTCGTCTGCGCGATCTGCGAGGTCGCGTAGAGATAGTCCTGCACCGCGATCACCGCCCGCTCCGGGTCCACGACGCGGAAGTAGATGACCGCGCTGACCTTGAGCGAGACGTTGTCGCGTGTGATCACGTCCTGGGGCGCGACGTCGAGGGCGACGGTCTGGAGGCTCACTTTGACCATCCGGTCGATGAGCGGCACGAGCAGGACGAGTCCCGGGCCGTTCCCCTGCCCGCCGGGGTTGAGGATCGCCCGCGTGCTGCGCCCGAGCCGGAAGATGACGGCCCGCTCGTACTCGCGGAGGATCTTCGCGAACGAGCCGATGAAGAAGATGACCGCAAAGACCACCACGAGGATCAGCAGCGAATCGACCGAGATCATGGGGCTCCTCCCTTCGTGTCGGCCTTGGCGACTCTCAGCGTGAGCCCGTCCACCGCGACCACCCGCACGCGTGCGCCGGCGTCGACCGGCTCCCCCTCGGCCACCGCGCGCCAGATCTCTCCGGAGACCAGCACCTGCCCCTCCGGCGCCAGGCGCTCCTTGACCGTCGCCAGCTGCCCCACGAGGCCGCTCGGACCCAGGAGCTGGCGGCGCGCGAGGGCCCGCACCCCGGCGGCGATGACGAAGAGAAAGAGCCCGGCCGTCGCGCCCACCATGGGCACGATCGCCCACCACGACACCCGCAGCCCGATCTCGGGAGCGTCGAACAGCATCAGCGAGCCGAGCGCCATGGAGACGATGCCGCCGATCGCGAGGATCCCGTGGCTCACGATCTTGATCTCGGCGACCAGCAGCACGATCCCGAACAGGATCAGGAGGAGCCCCGCGTAGTTGATCGGCAGGCTCTGGAAGGCGAAGAACGCGAGGATCAGCGAGATCCCGCCGATGACCCCGGGCAGGATCGCGCCCGGGTTGGAGAGCTCGAAGAAGAGGCCGAGCATCCCGAGCATCATCAGCACGTACGCGACGTTCGGGTCGGTGATGACGTTGAGGACCCGGTCGCGGAAGCCGATCTCGATCGGCGTCACCGGAGCGCCCCGCGTCTGGAGCGTCACGGTCCCTCGCGTGGTCTTGACCGTGCGTCCGTCGACCTTCTCCAGGAGATCCGTCGTCGAGTCGGCGATGAGATCGACGACCCGGAGGCGCACCGCCTCGCGCTCGGTGATCGAGACCGCCTGGCGGACCGCCTTCTCGGCCCAGTCGGCGTTGCGCCCGCGCTCGAGCGCGACGGTCCGGATGAACGCCGCGGCGTCGTTCTCGATCTTCTTCAGCATCGTCTTGTCGGTATTCCCCCCACCGAGCATGACCGGGGACGCCGCGCCGATGTTGGTCGCCGGCGCCATCGCGGCGATGTGGGCGGCCAGCGTGATGAAGACACCGGCGGAGGCGGCCCGGGCGCCGGTGGGCGCGACGAAGATGATCACGGGCACCTCGGCGTTCAACATCCGCTGGACGATCGCCCGCATGGACCGCTCGAGCCCGCCCGGGGTGTCGAGCTGGATGATGAGCGCCTGGGCGCGCTCGCTCTGCGCGCGGTCGATCGCGAGTCCGACCAGGCGCAGCGTGACGGGGCTGATCACGCCCTCGATGTCGATCTTCGCCACGGGCGCTGGCGCAGCGCCGGCCGCCCCGGGCCCGAGCAGCGCCGCGAGCGCCAAGAGCGGGAGCCCGGCCCTCATTTGCCCAGCGCCAGGAGGCTCACGACCTCGAACATGAGATTCGCCGCGAGCAGGGACGTGATCTGGCCGGGGCCGTCGTAGAGCGGCGAGACCTCCACGATGTCGGCCCCGACGAGGGCCTGCCCGGCGAGCGCGCGCACGAGCGTGAGCGCCTCGTACGAGGTGAGCCCGCCGACCTCGGGCGTGCCGGTGGCGGGTGCGTAGGCGGGGTCTACCGCGTCGATGTCGAAGGAGCAGTAGACCGGTCCGCCCCGGAGCCGGCCGAACCGCTCGCCCACCCAGGCGACCCCCTGCTCCTTCACCACCTCGATGCGGACCACCTCGATCCCGTGCCGCTCGTGGAACGCGAAGTCGTCGGCGCCGTAGAGGGGGCCGCGGATGCCCACCTGGATCATGCGGCGCGGGTCCACGAGCCGCTCCTCGACGGCCCGACGGAACGGCGTCCCGTGGAAGAACTTGGAGCCGAAGTACTCGTCCCAGGTGTCCGGATGCGCGTCGAAGTGGACGAGACCGACGGGCCCGTGCCGGCGCGCGAGCGCTCGCAGGATCGGCAGCGTGATGGAGTGGTCGCCGCCAACCATCACGGGCACCGCGCCGTGGGCGAGAATCTCGTCCACGCGCCGCTCGATCGCCGCGTACGTGCGCTCGATCGAGATCGGCACCACGTCGACATCGCCGCAGTCGGCGACCCGCAGCCGCTCGAACGGATGGACCTTCAACACGGGGTGCCACGGCCGGATGAGCGACGACTGCTCGCGCACAGCGCGCGGGCCGAACCGCGCGCCCGTCCGGTACGACACGCCGCCGTCGTACGGGATCCCGACGAGCGCGACGTCGAGCCGCTCGGCGGTGGCCACGGCGGGCAGGAGCATGAACGTCGCCACTTGACCAAACCGGGGAGACACGAAGGCATCGCGCGGCTCCGGGTGACTCACGCCCTTCGACCTCCGCCTAGAGCGCCGTCCGCAACTCGGCGACGACGGCGAGGAGGCGCCCGACCTCGTCGGGCGAGTTGAAGACCGAGAAGCTCGCGCGCGAGGTCCCGACGACCCCGAGCCGTCGCATGAGCGGCATCGCGCAGTGATGGCCGGCCCGCACCGCGATCCCCTCGGCGTCGAGCAGCGCGGCCACGTCGTGGGGATGGAGCCCCGCCACCGTGAAGGCAACCACCGCTCCCCGGTCCGTGCGCGCGGGCGGCCCGTAGACGTTCACCCCCGGGACGGCCGCCAGCCCCTCGAGCGCCTGTCGGGTCAGCGCTCGCTCGTGCTCGAGGACGCGCTCCATCCCCAGCTTCTCGAGGTACTCGATCGCGGCGGTGAGTCCGACCGCTTCGGCGATCGGCGGGGTTCCGGGCTCGAAGCGCCACGGCAGGTCGTTCCATTGAGCCCGGTCGATCCAGACCTCCTTGATCATCTCGCTTCCGCCGCGTCCGGGCTCCAGGGACTCGAGAACTTCGCGGCGTCCGTAGAGGACACCGATCCCGGTCGGGCCGAGCATCTTGTGGGCTGAGAACACGTAAAAGTCACAGCCGAGCAGGGATATATCGAGTGGAAGATGAGGCGCGGCTTGAGCTCCATCGACGACCGTGAACGCCCCGACCTGTCGGGCGCGAGCGCTCATCTCCGCGACGGGGTTGATCGTGCCGAGGACGTTCGAGACGTGCGCGAACGCGACGACGCGCGTGCGCCGGGTCAGGAGGCGCTCGAACGCCTCGAGGTCGAGCGTGCCGTCATCCCTGAGGGGAACGGCCTTTAGCACGGCGCCCCGGTCCCGCGTCGCCAGTTGCCACGGAATGATGTTCGAGTGGTGTTCGAGCTCTGTGATGAGCACCTCGTCGCCCGCCCGCAGGGTGCGACCGAGCGTCTCGGCCAGGAGGCTCAGACCGTCGGTCGTCCCGCGTGTGAAGACGACCTCCTCGCGGCTCCCGGCGCCGATGAACCGCTGGACCCGGTCGCGGGCAGCCTCGTAGAGCTCGGTGGCCTCCTCGCCGAGCGTGTGGATCGAGCGGTGGACGTTGGCGTGGCTCCGCGCGTAGTACTGGCCCATCGCCTCGATCACCGTCCGCGGCCTCTGGCTCGACGCGGCCGAGTCGAGGTAGACGAGGGGGTGGCCGTTGACGACCCGCTCGAGGATCGGGAAGTCCGGGCGCGTCCGCTCGTCGAGTCTCATCGCTTGCCCTTCAACGCCGCGGCGAGCACCGAGAGGGGGAGGGTCACGCAGCGCATCCGCGTCGGGCGGATGTCGGCCTGGAGCACCGCGAGCACGTCCGCGGCGTCCACCGTCAGGGCCTCGACGCGCGACCGTCCGACGACGAGCTCGGCGACCACGTCGGCCGACGCCGTGCAGATCGCGCACGAGTCGCCCACGAACCGGGCCCCGGCGACGCGATCGTCCGCGAGCGCCAGCATCAACCGTACGCGATCGCCGCAGAGCGGGTTGACGTCTTCGGCGACCGCGGAGGCACCCGGGAGGTCACCGCGGAAGCGGGGACGCCGCCACCGCTCACGGATGACGTCGCTATAGAGGAGGGGGCCTCGACGGCTGGTGCTCGAACCAGGGCCGCTCACGGCTCTGGCCATCACCTCGTCCGTCATTGGAGCTCCCCCCGCGCCGCGTTCGCCCGATAGGGCGGGAAACGGTAGCTCACGTCGCGCGAGAGCAGGCCGCCGTGTCCGAGCTCGGCGATCGTCCGGTTGTCCACGTGCTCGCCGGCGAGGACTCGGGGCAGGACCAGGTCAAACGTCGTCGCCTGGGAAAACATCCCGCACGTCGGCATCCCGAGCACGGGCCGGCCCTCCCATATGGCCAGCCACAGGAGGCTACCGGGATGGGCCGGCGCGCCGTGGCGCTCCATGCGAGCGCCCAGCAGCGTGAGCCCGCCGAACACGGGGTCGAGTGGATCGAGCGCACTCGCCCCAGCGACGATCAGGACCTCGGCGCCCGCCCGTTGGAGCGCCGTGAGCTCGTCGGCGATCACGCGGGGCGCGCCTCCCGCGAACCGCACGGGCAGGAGGCGACTGCCGAACCATTCGGCCTTCTGCTGGAGCGCCGTCTCGAAGCGCGCACGTTGCGTGGCGTCGAGGCGCTCCTGGGCGACGGCGCCGAGCGTCGCCGGACGGAAGCCGCGCACGGTGACGAGCCCGCCCGCGCCGCGCGCCGTCGTCTCGACGGTGCGGATCGTGTTCTCGCCGATGACGAGCGGCGTCACCTTGCACTTGGCGACGGTCTCGCCCGACTCCACCGGCTGCCCATCGAACAGGGTGAACACCGACACCCCCTCGAGCGCGTTCGCGTCCGCCAGCGGACCGCGACGGATCGTGAGGAGCCCGCGGCGCGTCGCCGCGAGCGTCCATTGCCCGCCGCCGTAGCCCTTCACCGTGACGCCATCGCCGACGGCCGCTGCCGCGAGCCGCCGGCCGGCCTCTTCCTCGTGGAGGTCGCCGGGCTCCATGGCGAGGAGGTGGATTTCGTCCCAGGGGGTCGCGAGCAGCGTCGCGGCGGTCTTCGCCGTGAGGCGCGCGCCCTTCTCGACGGCGACCTTGCCGGCCCCGTCGCGCACGTCGTGACAGAGCACGCGGTCGACGAGGGTCTCGGGCGTCGCCGTCTCCCGTCGCTGCGCGATCGCCTTCATGCCGTTCGGGGCCCGGCCGAGAGCGGCTGGCCCGTGCCGCCGCCGCGCGCGGCCTGGATCTCGGCCAGGATCGCGAGGGCGATCTCGGGCGCCGAGCGCGCCCCCAGGTCGAGGCCGATCGGAACGCGGATCCGCTTGAGCTGGGCGTCGCTCACGCCGTCCTCCCTGAGGAACGTGAGGATCGCGGCGCCCCGGCGGGACGACCCGAGCATCCCGATATAGCCCACGTCGGTTCCGAGCGCTCGGCGCAGCACGGGCAGGTCGTACTTGTAGTCGTGGGCGACGAGGACGAGCGCGGTCGACGCGATCAGCGGATACTCGGCGACGAGCTCCGACGGAATGCCGACGCGCAGCTCGTCCACGTCGGGGAATCGCTCGCGCGTCGCGAACCGCGGGCGGCCGTCGAGCACCACGGTCCAGTAACCCAGCACCTTGGCGAGGGTGACGAGCGGCATCGCCACGTGGCTCGCGCCGATGACGAGGAGGCGCGCGGGCGGCGCCACGACCTCCACGAACGCGCGCGTCCCCTCCAGAAACAGCGTCCGCGAGGCGCCCGTCGCCATCGCCTCGCGCGCCTCACGGGCGAACCGCTCGTCGAGAAAGGCGTCCCCCAGCGTGCCCTCGACGGCGCCGTCGTCCAGCACGAGGAGCTTCCGGCCGACCTCGCCGTCGAGCCGCGTCACGATGGCGGCGGTGTGACCGGCCGCGGCGTGCCGGCGCGCGCGCGCGTAGAGCCGCGCGGCCGCGTCGTCCGCGCGGTCGAGCGCGAGGGGCTCAACGAACACCTCGATCGTGCCGCCGCACGTGAGACCGATCTCCCACGCCTCCTCGTCGCCCAGGTTGAGCTCGAGGAGCCGGGGCCGCATCGTCGCGAGGACGTCCTCGGACTCCTGGAGAACCTGGGCGTCCACGCAGCCACCGATCGTCACGGAGCCCAGGATCGCTCCGCCTTCGCCCACGACCATCTTGGCGCCTTCCTTGCGCGGCGTCGTGCCACGGGTATTCACGAGCGTGGCGACGGCCACTTTGCGGGAGGAGCCGCGCAATTCGTCGAGGTGATCGAAGAGCTCGCTCATGGGAACCCAATGATACGCCGACCGACGCCGCGCGCCAAACGGCCTACAGGGTCAGCTTGCTCGCCAGATCCCTGAGCGCGGCGAGGCTGTGGCCGGGAGCGAAGACGTCGACGAGCGGCAGCGCCGCCGCCATCCCGCGCGTCAGCGGCTCGTAGGACGGGTTGCCGAGGAGCGGGTTGAGCCAGATGACGCGGCCGGCGCGGCGTTTGATGCGGAGGAGCTCCCCGGCCAGGAGCTCGGGCTCGCCCGTGTCCCAGCCGTCGGACAGGACGATCACGATCGTGCGCCGGTCCACGAGTCGCGACCATTCCCGGTTGACCTGGGCGAGCGACTCGCCGATTTTCGTCCCGCCCGACCAGTCGCGCACCTCGGTGAGCCGACGGAGGACTTGCCGGTAGGAGCGCCCGCGCAGATGGTCGGTGATACGTGTGAGGCGCGTCGAGAAGGTGAACGTCTCGACCCGGCCGAAGACGTTCTGGAGCGCGAAGAGAAACTGGAGCAGGAAGCGGCTGTACAGGTCCATCGAGCCGGACACGTCGCAGAGCAGGACGAGCCGGACCTTCTTGCGCTTCCGCTCGCGGTAGCGCAGCTCGATCAGGTCCCCGCGCGTGAGGTTGGCCCGGAGCGTCCGCCGGAGGTCGACGCGCCCGCGCCGCCTCACGGGCCGTCGACGGCGCGTGAGGCGATGCGCGAGCCTCCGCGCGATCTTGATCGTAAGCCGGAGGATCTCGTCGAGCTGGTCGGCGCCGAAGGTCGAAAAGTCCTGGCCGACGAGCGCCTCGCTGTCGGACGCCGCCGGCACGCTGAGCGGCTCGCCCGTGTCCCCTGCCTCCTGCCCCTCGCCCCACGTCTCCAGCGCGAGGCCCTCGCGCTTCTGGCTCGACGACTCGAGGAGCGCGTCACTCTCCCGGCCGTCGGCGGGTGGGGCCTGGGTCAGTCCCGGAATCCCCTCCGCGGCCGACTCGGCCCGCCAGAAGGCGTCGAAGCAACGGTCGAAGGCCGGGACCTCCTCGGGGCGACCCACGAAGATCGCCTTGAAGGCGAGGTAGAGCTCGCCGCGGTCGCCGATGTCGAGGTGATCGAGCGCACGCACGGCGTCCGTCGTGTGGATCAGGGTGACCGGGAGGCCGTGCTGGCGGAGCAGCGTCGCGAACCGCGCGACGGCCGTCGGCAGCTCGCGCGGGCGCACGTCAGGTCCGGGCGGGGATGAAGGACCCGAGCCCGGCCTTGGCGACCTCCGCGCGGAACCGCTTCATGTCGTCGGCATCTTTGAGCAGGCAGCCGAGCGTCTCGGTGAGGACGGGCTCGTCGAGATGGTCGGCGTGGAGCGCGGCGAGCGCCTGGGCCCAGTCGAGCGTCTCCGCAACCCCGGGCACCTTCGCGAGGCGCACCTGGCGTAGCGTCTCCATGAACTTCGCGATCTCGCGCGACAGGCGGGCGTTGATCCCGGGCACCTTGCGCGCGATGATCCGCGTCTCCTTCTCCGCCGACGGGTAGTCGATCCACAGGTAGAGACAGCGCCGCCGGAGCGCGTCCGACAGCTCGCGCGTCCGGTTCGAGGTCAGGATCACGTGGGGCGGATGCGTGGCCTTGATCGTGCCGATCTCGGGGATCGTCACCTGCCAGTCCGAGAACACCTCGAGCATGAACGCCTCGAACTCTTCGTCACTCCGGTCGCATTCGTCCACGAGCAGCACCGGCGACTGCGACTCCTGCGTGATCGCCTGGAGCAGCGGGCGCCGCAGCAGGAAGGGCTCGGAAAAGATCTCGTGCTCCTTCTCGTCCATCGGGCGGCTGTTGTGCCCGGCCTCCTCGAGCTTGATGTGCAGGAGCTGCTTCTGATAGTTCCACTCGTAGAGGGCGGTCGAGGCGTCGAGCCCCTCGTAGCACTGGAGCCGGATCAGGTTCGTCCCGAGCATCCGCGCCACGACCTTCGCGACCTCGGTCTTCCCGACGCCCGCGGGCCCCTCGATCAGGAGCGGCTTGCGCAGGCGCATCGCCAGGTGCACCGACGTCGCAATGGGCGCGTCCGTCACATAGTCGGCCGCCTCCATCAGCTCCTGGAGTTTTCGAATCTCGTCACGCATGTCCATTCATTGTACATGAAGCCTCGCGTAGTCCTCGGGCGTGTCCACGTCGAGGGGCATCGGGAGGTCGAAGGCGACGCGCTCGACGCGCTCGACGCGCTGCGGCCGCGCGTTCACGACGGAGCGCGCCCCGGCGTCGCCGGTGAGCTGGGAGAGCTCCGGGAAGACCTCTCGCGCGAAGACGACGGGCGTCCCCTGCGTCCCCTGGAAGACCGGCACGACGATCGGCTTTCCCCCGCGGCCGAAGGCGGCGAGCAGCGCCGGCACGACCGGGTCGGGCGTCTTCGGCTGATCGCCGAGCGCGATCAGCGTGGCACGCGTCCACGGCTTGAGCGCCGCGATGCCGACGGCGATCGAGCTCCCCTGGCCCTCCTGGGGCCGCGGGTTCACGGCGAAGCGCACCCCGAGCCCGGTCAGCGCGTCGCGGACCGCGGAGTCGTCCTGGCCCGTGACGACGACAACGTCCTCGACGTGTGGCAGCAGACGTTCGACGGCCCAGCGGACGACCGGCTTGCCCTCGAGCTGAAGGAGGAGCTTCTGCCGCCCCATGCGGCGGGCGAATCCGGCGGCCAGCACGATGCCCGCGATCATGCGCGAAGCGGTGAAGCGCGCCGGCGGAGTCGGCGGGCCGGGGGAGCGTTCGGCCGGGGGTGGACGAGACCCGTTCCGGCCGCGTCGCATGCGGACCTAACGCACCCGGGTGGAGCCCAGCCGCCACGGGGCATGCGCGCGCATGCCGCGTGGTCGAGCCACCCCCCGGCCGGGCGCGCCCCCGCCCCGGCGGACTACGCGCCGGCCCGCTTCACGGCCTCCGTGATCGCGCGTTTCGCGAAGACGCGGCAGAGGTGCGACTTGTACTCGACCGAGCCTTGCAGGTCCGCCTGGACGTCGACGCCGTCCGCGGCCTTCTGCGCGGCGGCCTCGATCGCCGCCGGGTCGAGTCGCTTGCCGACCAACGCGGCCTCGACGCCCTTGGCGCGCACCGCCTTCGTGCCCGCGCCGGTGACGCCGACCCCGGCCTTGGTGCAGACGCCCTGCTTGTCGAGCGTCACCGCCGCGCAGACGCCGACGACGGCGAAGCGCGACGCGGGATGGGGAAACTTCATGTAGGCGGCGCCCGAGCCCGCCGGGAGCAGCGGCACGCGGACCTGGGCGAGCAGCTCTCGCTCCTTGAGCGCCGTCGCCATGAGCCCGAGGAACCATTGGTCCACCCCGACCTTGCGCTTGCCCTTCGGCCCCTCGCAGACCATCTCGGCGCCGAGCGCGATCATCGCCGCCGGCCAGTCGGCGGCGGGGTCGGCGTGAGCCAGCGAGCCACCGATCGTCCCCTTGTTCCGCACCGCGGGGTCACCGATGACGCTCGCGACCTCCGCGAGCACCGGGAGCTTCGACTTCACCGCGGACGACGACTCGATCTCCCAGTGGGTCGTCATGGCGCCGATCGCGAGCGCCTTGCCGTCCGCCTTGATGCCCGAAAGCCCCGGCACCTTCCCGAGGTCGATCAGGTGCTTCGGCTGGGCGAGCCGGAGCTTCATCATCGGGATCAGGCTGTGGCCGCCCGCCAGGATCTTGGCGTCGTCCTTCAGCTTGCCGAGGAGCCCCAGCGCTTCCTTGACGTTCTTCGGCGCGTGGTAGTCGAACGCTGCGGGATACATGCGCGCCTCCTATCGCTTGGCCTTGGCGGCCTGGATCGCTTTCCACACCCGCTCGGACGTCAGCGGCATCGCCTCGATGTGGTCGACGCCGAGCGGCGCCAGCGCATCGATCACGGCGTTCACCACGGTCGGCGTCGCCGCGATGGTGCCCGTCTCGCCGGCCCCCTTGATGCCCATGGGATTCACGGGCGTCGGTGTGACGGTGCGGTCGGTCTCGTACAGCGGCAGCATGTCAGCCTTGGGCAGCGCGTAGTCCATCATGCTGCCCGTCACGAGCTGGCCGGAGCCCTCGTCGTACACGGCTCCCTCGCAGAGGGCCTGCCCCACACCCTGGGCGATGCCGCCGTGCACCATCCCGTCGACGATCATGGGGTTGATGACCTTGCCGACGTCGTCGACGGCGAGGTAGCGCTGGATCTGCACCGCGCCCGTGTCCCGGTCCACCTCGACCACGCAGGCATGAGCCCCGAACGGGAAACAGAAGTTCGACGGGTCGTAGAAGCTCGTCTCCTCGAGGCCGGGCTCGAGGTTGTCGGGGTACTTGTGGGGAACGTACGCGGTGAGCGAGACGGCGCCGAACGGCACGGCCTTGCTCGGCACGCCCTTGACCTGGAACTGGCCGTTGACGTACTCGATGTCGTTCGCCGACGCCTCGAGCAGGTGCGCGGCGATCCTCTTGCCCTTCTCCTTGATCTTGTTCAGCGACATTAAGATGGCGGTGCCACCGACCGAAGCGGAGCGGCTCCCGTACGTCCCCATGCCGAAGGGAATTGCGCCGGTGTCGCCGTGGACGATCTCGACCTGCTCGATGGGGATCTGGAGCTCGTCGGCGACGAGCTGGGCGAACGTCGTCTCGTGCCCCTGACCGTGTGAGTGGGAGCCGGTGTAGACCGTGACCCCTCCGGTCGGGTGCACGCGGACCTTGGCCGACTCGTAGAGGCCGGCGCCGGCGCCGAGCGCGCCCACCAGCTTGGAGGGCGCGATCGAGCACGCCTCGATGTAGGTCGAGAAGCCGATGCCGAGCAGTCGGCCCTGCTTGCGGGCGGCCTCCTGCTCGGCGCGGAACTTCCGGTAGTTGAGCATCTGAAGCAGGCGGTCGAAGGCCGCGGCATAGTCGCCGCTGTCGTAGGAGACCGCGACCAGCGTCTGGAACGCCCCGGAGAACTTCGGGATGAAGTTCTTCTTCCGGAGCTCGGCCACGTCCATCCCGAGGGCACGGGCCCCGGCCTCGACGATACGCTCGAGGACGTAGCAGGCTTCGGGGCGGCCGGCGCCGCGATAGGCGTCGACCGCCGTGGTATTGGTGAAGACGCCGGTCACCTCGCAGTGGATGGCCCCGATCGTGTAGACGCCGTTGAGGAGCGTTCCGTAGAGGAACGTCGGAATCGCCGGCGCGAACGTCGACAGATAGGCGCCCAGGTTCGCCGTCGTCTTCACACGAAGCCCCAGGATCTTGCCGTCCCTGCCGAGCGCGAGCTCGGCGTCGGTGACGTGGTCGCGGCCGTGGGCGTCGGTCAGGTAGGCCTCGCGACGGGTCGCCGTCCACCGGACCGGCCGCTTGAGCTGGCGGGCCACCCAGGAGCAGACGACCTCCTCGTTGTAGAGGAAGATTTTCGAGCCGAAGCCGCCACCCACGTCGGGAGCGATCACGCGCACCTTGTGCTCGGGAATCCCGAGCACGAAGGCGCACATGAGCAGCCGGTGCACGTGCGGGTTCTGCGAGGTCACCCAGAGGGTCAGCTCGCCGGTCGCCGTGTCGAAGCGCGCGATGCAGGCCCGCGGTTCCATCGCGTTGGCGACGAGCCGCTGATTGAGGATCCGCTTCTTCACCGTCGTCGCGGCGCCCTTGAAGGCCGCGTCGGTCGCGCTACGGTCGCCGATCTCCCACTTGAAGGCGACGTTGCCGGGCGCGCCCGTGTGGATCTGCGGAGCGCCAGAACGTGCGGCCCTGTCGGTCACGGTGACCGAGGGCAAGGGCTCCCAGTCCACTTTGACCCTGTCCACCGCGTCCACGGCCGCCGCCTGACTCTCCGCGATCACCACCGCCACCGGGTCGCCGACGTGCCGCGCCACGTCCGCCGTGAGTGGCATGTGCGGCACCATCGCGAGGTCCTGGACGACGCCGGGGATGTTCTTCTCCTTCCGGAGGTCCCATCCGCACGGCAGCGAGTTCACGCCGGCCATGTCCTTGCCGGTGAAGACCGCGACGACGCCCGGGTGCTTCAGCGCCCCACTCGTATCGATCCTCCGGATCCGCGCGTGGGCGTGCGGGCTCCGCACGAACGCGGCGTACGTCATGCCGGGGAGCTTGACGTCGTCGACGTACTGGCCGCGACCCGTGATGAAGCGCGGATCCTCACGGCGCTTGATCGCCTTGCCGAACAATCGTTCTTGAACGACGGTAGCCATGGCGTGCCCTCACTTCTTTCCGGCCATGTGTTCGGCGGCCCACTGGATCGCCTTCACGATGTTGTGGTAACCCGTGCAGCGACACAGGTTGCCCTCGAGCTGGTGCCGGATCTGGTCTTCCGTCGGCTTCGGGTAGCGTTCGAGCATCTGGTAGGCGGCCAGGATCATGCCGGGCGTGCAGAAGCCGCACTGGAGGCCGTGTTTTTCCCAGAACCCCTGCTGGATCGGGTGCAACTCGCCGTTCTTCGCGAGGCCCTCGATCGTCGTGATGGTGGCGCCGTCGGCCTGGACGGCGAACAGCGTACACGCCTTCACCGCCTGACCGTCTATGAGGATCGTGCACGCCCCACACTGGCTCGTGTCGCAACCGACGTGCGTTCCGGTGAGCCCGACCACCTCCCGGATGTAGTGGACCAGCAGGAGGCGGGGCTCCACCTCGTGACTGACTTTCTGGCCGTTGATCGTCATCTTCACTGGCAGTTTCACGACTGTTCCTCCGGGATCCGGACGGTTTGCGCGCAGACCTTGTTGGCTCGCGGTGCAGAGACTAAGACTTCCCCCCCAGGCTGTCAACGACCGATCGTCTCGAGCAGAGCAGGGCGTGGCAGGCCAATCGGCCAACTGGGGAAGGCTTGGCAACGGGGCGCGAGGTCGGCGTCGCGCCAGTTACTGCTTCAGCGTGGGCGTTCGCTCACCCAACGACCGTCGCTCGGTCCGCTTGCACAGGCCGACGACCGGGTTGGGTCGCTCCTCCTGGCCGATCTCCAGGACGGCCTGCCGCGCCGCCTCGCAGGCCTCGAGGGTCGGGTAATAGAGGGTCTGCTGAGGGTGCCCGGCGGCCACCATGAGGTAGCTGAACACCGCGAGTTCCCACAGGGCCATGCCCTGGCGAGGCAGCAAAAGGCAGGCCAAACGGGTGCTTCCGTCGGGTCGCGACATGTCCTGGGTTCGGCCCCAACGTCCCGGAATACGGAGGCTTTTGGCCCAGTGTGCCTTGACAACGCCGAATCTTTTCTCCTAGGATGCGCGCGCTGGTTTCCGGAAATATTGCGAGAGGAGGTGACACCATGACATGGGAAGCGCCCCCGCTTCACGTCCAGGGCGCGCTGTCACCATTGCGCTTGATCTCCTGATGGTAGGGCTCCGGGCTCGGAGTGGGGCGAATTCGGGAAAGGAGCGGAACAGATGCAGCGCAGCGTCTCGATCGCTTGCTTCGTTCTCGTGGTGACCTCGGCGGTGGCGTACGCGAACCCCGAGCTCATTCGGTTGCAAACCGATGACAAGCAGTGGGTGATGCCGGGGAAGGATTATTCGGCCTCCCGGTTCAGCACGTTGACCCAGATCACCAAGGACAACGTGAAGAATTTGCGGCCGGCGTGGACGTTCTCGACCGGTACGTTGCGGGGCCACGAAGGGGCGCCGCTGGTCGTCGGCGCGACGATGTACGTGCATACGTCGTTTCCCAACAACGTCTACGCTCTAGACTTGAACGGACCCGACGTCGGACGCATCAAGTGGAAGTACCTGCCGAAGCAGGACCCCAGTGTTCAAGCCGTCGCGTGCTGCGACAACGTGAATCGCGGACTGTCCTACGCCGACGGCAAGATCTTCCTGAGCCAGCTCGACGGCCATCTGGTCGCACTCGACGCCGCGACGGGCCGCGAGGCGTGGAAGGTCGAGAATGCGGATCCGAAGGTCGGGGCCACCATGACCAGTGCACCTCACGTCATGAAGGACAAGGTCATCGTCGGCGTGAGCGGCGGGGAGTTCGGCGTGCGCGGTCATGTGACGGCCTATGACATCAAGACCGGCCAGCAGGCGTGGCGCGCGTACAGCATGGGACCGGATGAGGAGGTCCTCCTCGCCGACGACTTCAACGCCGCCAACCCGCACTTCGGCCGGCAGAACCAGGGCGTGGCGACCTGGCAGGGCGATCAGTGGAAAACGGGCGGCGGCACGACGTGGGGTTGGTACGCGTTCGATCCGTCGCTGAACCTCATGTACTACGGCACCGGGAATCCGTCGACCTGGAACCCCACGCAGCGGCCCGGCGACAACAAGTGGTCGATGACGATCTTCGCGCGGGACGTCGACACGGGGAAAGCCAAGTGGGCCTATCAGATGACGCCGTGGGACGCGTGGGACTACGACGGCGTCAACGAGATGATCCTCGCGGATCTCACGATCAAGGGTAAACTCGTCAAGGCTGTCGTCCACTTCGATCGCAACGGCTTCGCCTATACGCTGGACCGAACCAACGGCACCCTGCTCGTCGCCGAGAAGTTCGATCCGGACGTCAACTGGGCGACGCACATCGACAAGGGGACGGGTCGTCCGGTCGAGGTGCCCGCCATGCGGACCCAGGCCGGCACGAACAGCCAGGGCATCTGTCCGGCTGCGCTCGGCACCAAGGATCAGCAGCCCGCCGCCTACTCGCCTCGGACAAAGCTCTTCTACGTTCCGACCAACCACGTGTGCATGGATTACGAGCCCTTCGAAGTGAAGTACACCGCGGGCCAGCCGTACGTCGGCGCGACCCTCAGGATGTTCCCGGGCCCGGGCGGCCACATGGGCGCCTTCATCGCCTGGGACGCCGCCAACGGCAAGATCGTGTGGAGCAACAAGGAGCAATTCTCCGCCTGGAGCGGGGCGCTCGTGACGGTAAGTGACGTCGCATTCTACGGGACGTTGGAAGGTTACCTGAAAGCCGTCGATGCGAGGACGGGGAAGGAACTGTGGAAGTTCAAGACCCCGTCCGGCATCATCGGCAACCCGATGACGTACGTCGGCCCCGACGGCAAGCAGTACGTCGCCGTCCTGTCCGGCATCGGAGGCTGGGCTGGAATCGGGCTGGCCGCCGGTCTCGAGGGCGACACCGAGGGGCTCGGCGCGGTCGGCGCGTACAAGAAGCTCGCCGAGTACACGAACCTGGGTGGCGTGTTGACCGTGTTCTCTCTTCCCTGAGTGACGCTCGCGCGCGGCGCCGGCTGTCTTGTCGCCGGCGCCGCGCGCGATCCTCGGCTGGCCGTCGGTCGGTCATCCCACGGAGGAAGCGGTGTCGTTCCCGCGTGCAAGGCTACGAAGTCGCCGGCTCGTCCTGGCCCTGACGCTGCTTGCCGCGTCGGGGGCCGTGCTCGCAGGAGGCGCGTCGGCCCAGGGGCGGGCGAATCAGTTTCGCGTCTGCGCCGATCCCAACAATCTGCCGTATTCGAACGAACAGCTGGAAGGGTTTGAGAACAAGCTCGCCGAGCTGATCGCGAAGGAACTCGGCGCGCGTCCGACCTATACGTGGTGGCCGGACCGCCGCGGCTTCATCCGGAACACGCTCAGGGCCAATCTCTGTGACGTCGTCATGGGCGTCCCCAACGGCTACGACCAGGTCCGCTGGACCCGACCGTACTACCGCTCGACCTACGTCTTCGTCTACGCGCGGAGCGGGGAATTTCGAGTCCGTTCCTGGGACGATCCGGTGCTTCGCAAGGCCAGGATCGGCGTCGTGGCGGCGACGCCACCGGCCGACGCGATGATCCGGAAGGGCCTCATCCAGAATGTCGTCTCCTACCGGCTGACCATCGACCTGACGACCGAGTATCCAGGCGAGATCGTCGATCACGTCGCCGCGGGCAAGATCGACGTCGCCGCCATCTGGGGTCCGGTCGCGGGCTACTTCGCCAAGAAGCACTCGGTCCCTCTCGAGGTGGTTCCGGTTTCGGAGATTCCGGGTCTCGGGGTCCCCTTCAGCTACGAGATCTCGATGGGGGTGCGGAGGGGGGACCGCGAGCGTCAGGCACAGCTCGACGAGATCCTCGTCAGGAAGGAACCCGAGATCCGGAGGATCCTCGAAGACTATGGCGTGCCGCTGGTGGAGGGCCCGCTGGCGCGCAAGCCCGACGAGGTCAAGCGCGGCGTCGTGGGAGAGCGGTACCAGTAGCGCGATCGTAAAACAGATGGGCGGCAGCGTCGGTCGGCTTTCCCTCACGCTTGTGATCCTGGCGGGTATCGGCCTCGCGTCCCAGCCTGTCTGGCCGGCGGATCCGGGCGACGACGAGATCGGGCAGGTCTTGACGCCCAAGGAGGACGACACCCCTGCCCTCAGGCAGTTCAAGGAGACGGGGAAGAACCCCTACAACAAGGAGCCGCACGCGATCGAGGCAGGGTTCAAGCTTGCCCGCGCCGTCGCCTGTACGCACTGTCACGCGGGCGATCTGTCGGGTCTGATCGGCCCGAGCCTGACCACGGGGAGCTGGCGCTATCAGAAGAACGGCACGGACAAGGGGATGTTTCAGACCCTCTACTTCGGCACCAGCGCCGGGATGGCGGCCTGGGGCAAGCTGGGCAGCCTGACCCCCGACGAGATCCTCAAGATCATCGCGTTCGTTCGCAGCAAATACCGGGGTGATCCCAGAAATGCCACCTGGGAATGACGTGTCGCGCCTCTGTGTTGGTCTGCTGGTCTTGGGCGTGTTCGTGCAAGGCGCCGCGGCGGCGGACATGACGACCGAAGCGGTCGTCGATCTCCTCCGTGGGGCGAGTGAGAAAAATCCGCCTGACTTCTCCGGCAAGGACCTCTCACGGCTCGACCTCGCCGGAGCCGACTTCAAGCGCGCCAACCTCGCGGGCGCCAATCTCGCGGGCGCGAACCTGGCCGGCGCCAATCTGTTCGGCGCCAACATGACGGGCGCCAATCTGACCGGCGCCGACCTGCGCCGCGCGAATCTCGACATCACCCTTCTCGGGAGCGCGGATCTGACGCGCGCCGATCTCCGCCAGGCCAGCTTGTTCGGCGTCCTTCTCACGAAGGCCACCCTCGTTGAAGCCAACCTGTCCGGAGCGCGGATCATCGCCAACCTCAGCAATGCCAACCTCAGCCGGGCGAATCTTGCCGACGCCGACATGGCGGCCGACATGCGAAACCAGCCGATGGGGCTCATGCGCGTCTTTCTGACGAGCGCCAACCTGACCGGGGCGAACCTGACCGGGGCAAACCTCGCCCGCGGCGATCTCTCCTTCGCGAACCTGGCGAACGCGAACCTCACGGGCGCCAACATGCTCGGCGCCGATCTGAGCGGCGCGAATCTGGAGGGGGCGATCCTTCGATCGATCCGTGGGCGGGAGGCCATGAAGGGTCTGGAGACGGCGAAGAACGTGGACAAGGCGATCTTCGACTGAGCCGGGAGATCGACTCGGGATCGCTCAGTCGTGGAGGAGTCGGCGACCGTCGGCGCGCGCCTGGTCCAGGACCTCGCGCACCGGCAGGGTCTTCTCGCGCGCGATGCGCGCGACGTCGGCGAACTCCGGCGTCACGGTGACGACGCGGTCGCCGAGGCGCGACACCTTGAAGGCAATCGCGCCGTACGCGGTCGTGAGCGTGACGATCTCACGCGCGAGTCGGCTCCGCCGCCACTCCGACCACCGGACACCGATCGTGCTCGTCTCCTCGAAGAGCGCACGCGTGAGGTCGTCGATCCGTTCCGGCGCGCACAGCGACGTCACGACGACACCGGGGCGGCCCCGCTTCATGACGACGGACTGGAGGAACACGTCGAGCGCGCCCGCCTCGAAGAGACGCTCGACGAGCGGCTCGTAAAGCTGCGGTGACATGTCGTCGATCGTCGTCTCGACCTGGAGGACCGTCTCGTCGCCGCGGGCGACCTCGGCCGTGTCGCCGATGAAGCAGCGCAGCACGTTCGGAGCGCCCGGCAGGTCGCGCGTGCCCGCGCCGTAGCCGACCGCCGACACGGTCATCGACGGCATCCGCCCGGCCGACGCGGCGAGTGTCGTCAGGATCGCCGCGCCCGTCGGCGTCACCAGCTCGGCCTGCACCCCCGTGTCGACCACCGGGAAGCCGCGGAGGAGCTCCGCGGTGCCGGGCGCCGGCACGGGGATCTTTCCGTGCGGCCCGTCGACGAACCCGCCCCCGAGCGGGAGCGCAGAGGCGTGGACCGCCTGGACCCCGAGCAACTCGAGCCCGATGATCGCGCCCGTCACATCGACGATCGCGTCCACGGCGCCGATGTCGTGGAAGTGGACCTCATCGCGCGTCGCGCCGTGGGCGCGCGCCTCGGCGTCGGCCAGTCGCGTGAAGATCCGCGCCGCCGTCTCTCGGACCGTGGCGCCGAGCGCGCTCCGCTCGACGATCGCCAGAACGTCGCCGAGCGTGCGGTGGCGCGGGTGCGTGCGGTGGTCGATCTCCACGTCCACCTTGGTCGCGCGGAACGTTCCCTTCCGCACCTCGCGCGCCACGAGCTCCCACCCCTCGAGGGGGAGCTTCTGGAGCTCACGCCTGAGGGCGTCGAGCGGCGCACCCGCATCGACCAGCGCGCCGAGAACCATGTCCCCCGCCGCCCCGCTCGGACAATCAAAATACGCGATCCTCATACGCGAGAGCTCCAACGCCACGCCAGGCCCGCGGGATCGGGAGGCCTTCCGAGAGCGGGGTTGATCCTGCCGCGGGTTGGGGCGGCCCTGCGAGACCCGTAGCTTCTGCGCGTTGCCGGGCGCAACGCCGACGAAACGCCCGCCCAGGGTCGGTTGCTAGCGTGGTCGAGCAGGGCCACCCCGGCCCGCGGCGGGGATAAACAACGCATCACCGGATCTTCGCGACGAGGTGGTTGATCTGGCTCGCCTGATGCGCGGCGCCGTAGCCGTTGTCGATGTTCACGACCGACACGCCGGGTGCGCAGGAGTTGAGCATCGCGAGGAGCGCCGCGATGCCGCCGAAGGACGCCCCGTACCCGACGCTCGTCGGGACCGCGATCACCGGGCGGTCGACGAGCCCGCCGATCACGCTCGGCAGGGCGCCCTCCATGCCGGCGACGGCGACGATCGCGTTGGCGTCGGCCAGGAGGTCGTAGTGCCCGAGCAGACGGTGGAGCCCGGCGACCCCGCAGTCGTAAACGCGCTCCACCCGGTTGCCGAGCGCCTCGGCCACGAGCGCCGCCTCCTCGGCGACCGGCAGGTCCGCGGTCCCCGCGGCCGCGATCACGATCAGCCCCACCGCCTCCACGCGCTCCGGCCGCACGATCACGAGCCGCGCGTCGGCGTGGTACGCGTGCGGCAAGCCCGCCGCGGTGACCGCCGCGGCCACGTCGGCGCCCGCGCGCGTGGCGATCACGTTCGGGTGATCGCGGGCGAGCCGCGCGAGGATCGCGACCACCTGCTCCGGCGTCTTCCCCGGGCAGAACACCGCCTCGGCGGCGCCGGTCCGCACCGCCCGGTGATGGTCGATCTTGGCGAACCCGAGGTCCTCGTAGGGCAGGCGCCGCAGGTGGTTCAGCGCGGTGTCCACGTCGATTCGCCCCGCGGCGAGGTCCGCGAGGAGCTTCCGGACGGCCTCCCTATCCACCCGACGCCTTCCGCTGGAGCGGTAGCAGCAGGTTGGCGCTCCCCGAGCGGAATCCCGCGAGGTCCACCGTCACGTAGACATAGCCGATCGCTCGGAAGCGCTCGACGATCGCCGCGTGGCGCCCCTCCTCCCACACCCGCGCCATCTCCTCGCGCGCGATCTCCAGGCGCGCGAGGCGGTCGTGGTGGCGGACGCGGAACTGGCGGAAGCCGAGCGAGCGTATGAACTCCTCGGCCGCATCCACCTGGCGCAGCTTCTCGGGCGTGATCCGATCGCCGTACTGGAAGCGGGAGGACAAACACGCGAACGACGGCTTGTCCCAGGTGGGGAGACCCAGCTCGCGGCTCAACGCACGGATCTCCGCCTTCCACAACTCGGCCTCGATCATCGGCGCACGGACGCCGTGCGCCTCGGCGGCCTTCATTCCCGGCCGGTGATCGCCGAGGTCGTCCATGTTGGCGCCGTAGACGAGCGTGCGGCAGCCCTCCCGCTCCGCGAGGGGCGCGAGCTTGGTGAAGAGCTCCTCTTTGCAGAAGAAGCAGCGGTTCGCCGGGTTCTTGGCGTACTCGGGGTTCTGGAGCTCCTCGGTCCTCACCACGAGGTGGCGCGCGCCCAGAAGCTCGGCGAGGCGCTTCGCCTCCTCCAGTTCTCGCGCCGGATACGTCTCGGAGTCCGCCGTGACGAGGAGCGCGCGCGCGCCGAGCGCGTCTTTCGCCGCCCGCGCGAGGAGGGTCGAATCCACGCCCCCCGAGAAGGCGACGACGACGCTCTCCATCTCGCGGAGGAGCTCGACCAGCCGTCGATACTTGGCGCCGCAGGCGCTCACTGCTCCAATCTTATCAGGTCGTGGAACGCCGCGTAGCGCTCGGCGATGTCCGCCGGCCCGAGGCGCGTCAGTCGTTTGAGCGAAAAGTCCTCGACGGTGAACGACGCCATGACCGAGCCATAGACGAGCGCGCGCCGCATCGCGGCCCCGTCGGTCCGCTCCTGCGCCGCGAGGTAGCCCATGAACCCGCCGGCGAACGTGTCGCCCGCGCCGGTCGGGTCGTAGACGGACTCGAGCGGATACGCCGGCACGAAGAAGAACGCGCCGTCCGTCATCATGAGGGCGCCGTACTCGCCGCGCTTGACAACGACCGTCCGCGGGCCGAGCGCGGCGATCGCCCGCGCCGCCCGGACCAGGTTGGGCTCGCTCGCGAGCTGACGCGCCTCGCCGTCGTTGATCGTGACCACGTCCGCCTCGGCGAGGACGCGCCGGAGCGCCTCCTGCTTCCCCTGGATCCAGAAGTTCATGGTGTCGAGCGCCACGAGACGGGGGCGGGCCTGCATCTGGCGGAGGACGTCGAGCTGAAGCTCGGGATCGATGTTGGCGAGGAAGACGAAGGGCGCACGCCGCAGCCCATCGCCGAGCGAGGGGCGGAAGTCGGCGAACACGTTGAGCTGCGTGTCGAGGGTCTTCGCCTCGTTCAGGTCGTAGCTGTACTGCCCCACCCACCGGAAGGTCCGCCCCCTCGACGTCGTGAGGCCGTCGAGATCGACGCCGCGATTCTGGAGGAGCCGGAGGTGCGCCTCCGGGAAGTCCTCGCCCACGGTCGCGACGAGGCGGACCTGGGTGAAGAAGCTCGCGGCGTACGCGAAGTAGGTCGCCGACCCGCCGAGGGCGTCGTGGACCTTGCCGAAGGGCGTCTCGACGCTATCGAGGGCCACCGAGCCGACGACGAGGAGGTCAGCCACGCCGGCGCCCTGGCGCGGGGAAGTAACGGTCGAGCAGGAGCGCAAGCCGCTTCCGGGTCTTCGGCGCGAACGCCTTGGGGCTCGTGATCACGGCGTTCGCGAGAGCGTGCCCACACGCGCACGTCCGAGGCGGCGCGATCGTCGGGAGCGCGCCGCGGAGGACGTCCTTCGCCGTCCGGACGTTCTTCAAGAGATTTTGCACCACGGCTTCGACGGAGACCGCCTCGTGCGTCTCGTGCCACACGTCGTAGTCGGTCGCGAGCGCCAGCGTCGCGTAGCAGAGCTCCGCCTCCCGCGCGAGCTTCGCCTCCGGCAGGTTCGTCATGCCGATGACGTCCACCCCCCAACCCCGGTAGATCCGCGACTCCGCCTTGGTCGAGAACTGCGGTCCCTCGATGCAGAGATAGGTGCCCCCGCGGTGGACCGTCGCTCCGGTCTGGCGCGCGGCCTTCTCGAGGACCGTCGCGAGGTCGGGGCAGACGGGCTCCGCCATCCCCACGTGGGCGACGACGCCGTCGCCGAAGAACGACGAGACGCGGCGGCGGGTCGCGTCGAAGAACTGATCGGGAATGACGAGGTCGAGGGGGCGGATCGCCTCCTTCATGCTGCCGACGGCCGAGATCGAGATCACCCACTCGGCGCCGAGCGCCTTGAGGCCCCAGATGTTGGCGCGGAAGTTCAGCTCTGTGGGCATGATCCGGTGGCCCCGGCCGTGGCGCGGTAAGAAGATCACGCGCCGCCCCGCGAACCGCCCGACGCAGTAGGCGTCGGACGGGGCGCCGAAGGGTGTGCGTACGCGGCGCCAGCGGACGTCCGTCAGTCCCTCGAGCTCATAGAGCCCGCTGCCACCGATGATCCCGACCGCCGGTGTCTCGTTCATTCGGCCGTGAGCTCTCCGAGCGTGCGATCGCGCTCCGCGGCCGTCACCCGCACGCGAGCGAGGCGGCCCGGCAGCCCGCCGGGTCCGTCGAACCGGACCTCGACGTAGTTGCCCGTGAGGCCGGTGAGCCCTCCGGTCGCGCGGTCCCGCGTCTCGAGCACCAGCGTCTCCTCGACGTGCCCAACCATCCGGCGGCGGAACTCGAGATTTTTCTCCCGGGCGAGCTCACGGAGCACGCGCGCCCGACGGGTAACCGTCCGCGCGTCCGCCGTCGCGGCGAAACGCGCGGCCTCGGTCCCCTTCCGGGCCGAGTACGGGAACACGTGGAGATAGGAGAACGGCAGCGTCTGGACCAGGCGGACGGTCTCCCGGAAGTCCGCGTCGCTCTCACCGGGGAATCCCGTGATCAGGTCGGCGCCGAGGCCGAGGCGCGGGATCGCCGCGGCGAGGCGCTCGACGACCCTGCGATACATCGCCACGTTGTACGGCCGCCGCATGGCTCTCAGAATTCGGTCGCTCCCGCTCTGGAGCGGGATGTGGAAGTGCGGCGCGACGACCGGCGAGTCCGTCACGACGTCGATGAACTCGGGGGTGAAGTAGGCGGGCAACACCGACGACAGTCGGACCCAGCGGAGCCCCGGAACGTCTTCGAGCTGGCGGAGGAGCGCCGCCAGCGTCGTCCGCGGCGCGAGGTCCGCGCCGTAGTGGCCCGTGTCGACCCCGGTGAGCACGATCTCGGGATGGCCGGCCCCGACGAGAAGGCGCGCCTGGTCGAGCACCACCTTCGGCTCGAGGCTCCGGCTGGTACCACGGGCGAAGGGCACGATACAGAAGGCGCAGCGGTGCTGGCAGCCGTCCTGGATCTTCAGGAACGCCCGCGACCGGCCATGGACCCGCGCGAGGGGCGCGACGTCGAGCGTTCGCGCGCGGGCGACGTCCCCGACGTGGACCCGCTCGGCGACGCGGCCCTCGAGCAGCTCGGCCAGGCGATGCTTATCCGTGTTGCCGACGATCAGATCTACCTCGCCGAACCGGGCAACGTCGTCCGGGCGCGTCTGCGCCCAGCAGCCGGTCACGACGAGCCGCGCGCGTGGGTTCACCCGGGCCGCGCGCCGGATCGCCTGGCGGTCGGAGAGCTCGGCACGTGCAGTGACCGCGCAGGTGTTCACCACGACCACGTCCGCCGGCTCGCCGAAGGGCACCGTCCGGAAGCCGCGCGACTCGAGCACGGTCTGGAGCTGCTGGGTGTCCACCTGGTTGAGCCGGCAGCCGAGCGTCGCGAACGAGACGGTCCGGGCGGTCATGCCGAGATCATGCTGGAACCGGCTCGCGCAGCTGGCCGCACGCGGCACCGATATCCTCGCCCTTGCTCCACCGGACCGTCGTCGTCAGCTCGGTGTCGAGCAGAATCGACTGGAACGCGAGGATCCGCGCCAGCGGCGGCCGGCGGAACGTCGCGCCGTCCCAGTCGTTGAACGGAATCAGGTTGACCTTCGCCCGAACGCCGCGCAGGAGCCGTGCCAGGCGCCGGGCGTCCTCGGGCGAGTCGTTGATCCCGTCGAGCATGACGTACTCGAAGAAGACGCGCTGGCGTGGCGCGAGCGGGTATTTCTTCACCGCCGCGATGAGCGTCGCGAGGTTCCACGCGCGGTTGACCGGCATAAGCTGCGAGCGGACCTCGTCGGACGCGGCGTGGAGCGAGATCGCCAGGTTCACCTTGAGGTTCTCGCGACCGAGCTTCTCGATCCCGGGCACGAGCCCCACGGTCGAGACGGTGATCCGCCGAGGCGAGTAGCCGAGGCCGAGCTTGGCGTCGGTCAGAATCCGGAGCGTCTTCACGAGCGGCGCGAAATTGGCGAGGGGCTCGCCCATTCCCATGAAGACGATGTGCGTCACCCGCTGGCCACCGTCGAGGAGCCCGTTGGCGGCGAGGACCTGGCCCAGGATCTCGGCGGCGGTCAGGTTCCGCTCGAGCCCCATCACGCCGGTCAGGCAGAATCGGCACTCGAACCCGCAACCAACCTGTGTCGAGACACAGAGGGTGACGCGGTCGTCGTCGGGCATGAGCACCGAGCTGATCCGACTCCCGTCGCCCAGACGGAAGACGAGCTTCCGGCTGCCGTCCTGCGAGGCCGTGACGCGCTCGGGCTCCGCGACCTCGATGGCCGCCCGCTCGGCGAGCCGGGCGCGGAAGTCCTTCGGAAGATCGCTCATCGTGTCGATGTCGAACACGCCCTTCCGGTAGATCCACGTCGCGAGCTGGCGCCCGCGGTACCGCGACGCGCCCAGCTCGACCGCGAAATCTTCGAGCTCGCTCGGTAGGAAACCGACCAGATTGTTCACAGACTCGCCTCGCATGACATCGCTGGAAGAATAACACTGTGAAAGTTTTTTCCACAGGGCCTGCGACGGACCCGTGGATAAGCAGGTGCGTAAGGGGAAATCGCGGATGGTTTATCAGCCCGTTAGAGCGTCTCGCTCATTCGCTGAGCACGTCGGATCCTACCAGGAGCGCCTCGATTTGCTGGGGCAGGCCGAAGAGCCGCAACCTGTCGCCCGCGCGCAGGACCGTGCCCGCGGTCGGATGAAGCACTGTTTCTCCGCTGACGCGTGTCAGCGCTACGACGGTGACCCCGTGACGCTCGCGGACCCTGGCTTCGCGCAGCGACTGGTCCACGAGGTCTCCGCCACGGAGCGTGACCTCGTGGAGGCGCGGCAGCCCAGTGCCGTGGATTTCGCCGCCGGCGTCCAGAATCTCCATGGCGCCGCGATACCGGTTCAGGTACGCGAGGACGTGGTCGCGAGGCAGCGACAGGCGCTCGAGGGCGTGGCGGATCAGCGTGGCCGCCGCCTCGAGCTCCGGCTGGATCACCTCGGCGACGCCCTCCTCCGCCAGCTGGTCTCGCCCTGCGAGGTCGTACGCACGCGCCAGGATCGGGACTCCGGGGTTGAGCGCGCGCAGGCGGCGCACCGCGAGCCGGGCCCGACCAGTCTCGGGGACCGTCAGGATCACGAGCGCGGCCCGTTCGGCCTGAGCCGCCGCGAGGATGATCCGCTGGGCGGCGTCACCAAAGACGGCCGGCACCCCACGCGCCCGGAGGCTTTTGACGATGTCGGGGTCGGTCTCGATCGCGACGTACCCCACGCCGAAGGTCTCCAGCGCTTCGCCGATGGCGCTTCCGACACGCCCGAACCCACAGACCACGACATGGCCCTCGAGCGCGCCCGACGATCGCAAGCCCGGCGCCGGCGCGTGAGCCAGACGCGCCCGGCCAATCCACATCGGGACGAGCTTGACCAGCGCGGCGTTGATCAGGATCGTCACCAGCGACGCGGCGAGCGTCGCGTTGTAGACGTCGGCGCCGACATGCCCCGCCTGCCGAGCCACCTGGACCAGGATGAAGGAGAACTCCCCGATCTGAGTGAGCCCGACGCCCACCAGGACCGCGGTCCACAGCGGCTGGCCGAAGACGAGAGTCACAGTGGTCCAGATCGCGAACTTGCCGACGATGATGAGCCCGACCAGGGCCCCGAGCAAAGGCAAGTTCGTGGCGATCGTTCTCAGATCGATGAGGGCGCCGACGGTGACGAAGAAGAGCGCGACGAACGCGTCCCGAAGCGGGAGGAGGCGCGCGAGCGTCTCATGGGCGTAGTCCGACTCGTTGATGAGGAGGCCCGCCAGGAACGCCCCGAGCGCGAGCGATAGCCCCGCCGCCTGGGTGAGCGCCGCGGCGCCGAGGGCGATCGCGAGCGCGACCAGCAGGAAGAGCTCGTCGTTGCGCGTCTTGGCCACGCGGGTGAGGAGCCCCGGCAGGATGCGACCGGCGAGCAGAAAGAACGGCAGCAGGATCGCCGCGGCCGTCGCGAGGGCCTTCCCCACCGCAAGGATGTCGCCGCCGTGCAGGCCGCCGAGGACCGGGATGAGCACGATCAGGACCACGACGGCCAGGTCCTCGACCAGCGTGATCCCGATCATCACCCGCCCGTGGCGCGAGCGGAGCTCGCCGCGGTCGAGTAGTAGCCGGGCCAGGACCATCGTGCTAGCCACGGACACGACCATCCCCACGATCGCCCCCTCCAGCAGGCTCCAGCCGAGGGCGGCGGCGGTGGCGAGCCCGAGCGCGATGGACAGAACGATGCCGAGCGGACCCCCGAGGACGGCGACCCACTTCACGCGCAGGAGGTCCTTCAGCGAGAACTCGATCCCGAGCGAGAACATCAGGAGCACGACACCGATCTCGGCAAAGAGCTCGAAGGTGTGAACGTCGGAGATGGAAGGTCCGGGGGTGAGCGGGCTCACCAGGAGCCCGCCGGCCACGTAGCCCAGGATCAGGGGCTGACGCGCGAGCCAGGCGAGCCCCCCGCCCAGCACCGCGGCGGCGAACACATACGCGAGGTCACGGAACAGGACCGGGTCGGCGACCATGAATATCTTATGAGCGCAGCAGGAGGTAGAGGTCGAGCAGATTCGTATTCGTCGGCCCGGAGACCAGCAGGTCGCCGCTCGTCTGGAGGAACCGGTGGGCGTCGTTGTCTTCGAGCGCTCTCGCCGGATCGACTCCCGCCCCGCGGCCGCGCTCCAGGCTCTCGCCGTCCACGATCGCCCCGGCGGCCTCTGTCGGGCCGTCGGTGCCGTCGGTCCCCGCGGCGAGCGCCGTGACGCGATCGCCGGGCCGCATCGCGAGGGCGGCCGCCAGGGCAAACTCCTGGCATCGCCCGCCCGCTCCCCGGCCCTTCACGGTCACCGTCGTCTCGCCGCCGGCGATCAGGCACGCAGGCGGCTCGAGCCGTCGCGCCCGAGCGACCAGCTCCTGCGCGACCTCGCGCGCCTCGCCCTGGATCTCCCGGCCCAGGAAGTGCGTCCGGTAGCCGAGCCGCTCCGCCGTCCCCATCGCCGCGTCGGTGATCAGCGCGTTGTTCCCGATGACCAGGTTCCTCACCCGGCCAAAGATCCGGTCTCCGGGCTTCGGCGTCTCCTCGATCTCGCCGCGAACGCCCGCGTCGAGGAGGGCGCGGACCGAGGCCGGCACCCGGTCCCGCACGCCGCGGCGTTCGAGGACCTCGATCGCGGTCGCGAACGTCGTCGGGTCGGGCGCGGTCGGTCCCGAGGCGATGACGTCGAGGGGGTCGCCGATGACGTCGGAGAGGGCGAGGGTGACCACCGTCGCGGGCCACGCCGCGCGCGCGAGGCGCCCGCCCTTGAAGCGCGAGAGGTGTTTGCGGACCGCGTTCAGCTCGGTGATCGGGGCGCCCGCCGCGAGGAGGAGGCGCGTCACCCGCTGCTTCTCCTCGAGCGTGACGGGCGGCGTCGGCGCGGGCGCGAGCGCCGAGCCGCCGCCGGAGACGAGGAAGAGCACGAGGTCGTCCTCGTGCGCCCGGGCGGCCAGCTCGAGCAGTCGCGCGGACGCCGCGAGGCCGCGGACGTCGGGCACCGGGTGGCCGGCTTCGGCGAGCCGGATCCGCCGAAGCGGCGCCGTGTAGCCGTCCTTGACGACAACGAAGCCGTCGCCGATGCGGTCGCCCAGGACGTCCTCCGCCGCCCGCGCCATCGCGCCGCTCGCCTTGCCGCAACCAAGGACCACGACGCGCCGGTGACCCGACGCAACGTGGAGGTGGCTCCGGACGAGCGGAGTCACATCGCCGGCGGCGAGGGCGGCCTGCCAGATCGCGCGCGCGTGCTCGCGCGCGCTCACGACCTGAGCTTGCGGAGGCGCTCTCCCGTGTCCCGAAGCACGTCCACCTCCCGTTCGGAGTGTGCCGGATTCGTTCCGGATTCGTTCCGGCTCGCCCTCCAAGAATTCCTGATCACATTGGGGAACAGGGGTACTAATCTAACGCTGCTTCGGCGTGCAGTCTCATTCAGCGCCACCGGCTCGTGTGGCCAGAGACTGGGGCACGTGGGGTTCTCGACACCGCGGAGACAGTTATGAAGATTCGCGTCGTGGCGGCTCTCCTTCTATCGGCAATGGCCGCGGTCCCCGGGACGGTACGAGCGGGGGAAAGTCACGAGCCCCAGTTTCGCGTCAGGATCGAGACGTCGGATCCAGTGGCCCTCCGGGCGCAGCTCGAGAGGGCCGGATACGACGTGGTGGAGGCTCCGCCAGACTCCCCGGTGGAGGTCGTCGTCTCGCGGGCCGAGTTACAGCGGCTGAAGCGACGCGGGCTGAACGCGGTCGTCATCGAGGAGGGCCGTCCACTGCAGGAGGTCCTTCAGCAGCAGGCCGCCTTACAGCCGCAGATATTAGCCGCTGTCCCTGCAAACTACCGCGACCTCAACGGCATCATCAACAGGATGCGCGAGATCGCGTCGGCCAATCCCTCTATCTCGCAGGTTGTCGATCTCACCGCCATCTACAACACCCCAACAACCTTTCAAGGCCGCCACCTCTTCGCCCTGAAGATCTCCAACAACGTGGCGGCGGACGAGGACGAGCCGGCCGTGCTGATCGTGAGCACCCATCACGCTCGGGAGATCGGCGCGCCCGTTATCGCACTCGACGCGGCGGAGCGGCTGATCGCTGGGTATCGCAGCGGCGACCCACGGATCACTTCCGCCGTCAACGGTCATGCGATCTGGATCGCTCCCGTCTGGAACCCGGACGGGTACGACTACGTATTCACCGTCAACAACCTCTGGCGGAAAAATCGCAGGATCTTCGCGAACGGCGTCGGCGTCGATCAAAACCGCAATTACCCGCAGGGCTGGAACTCGACGGTTTGCTCCGGCAGCACCCTGGTCAGCTCGGATACCTACAAGGGCCCCTCGCCAGCGTCGGAGGCGGAGACCCAGACAATGATGACCTGGTCTCAGAACGAGCGATTTGCCAAGGTCATCGACTACCACTCCACCGGGCGAGAGGTCTTGTACTCATACCACTGTCTGAGTCATCCATTCACGAGCTGGATGCTACAGGAGGCGACGGCGATCTCCCAGGCCTCCGGCTACGGAGGGGCAACGCGGCTGCCCAGCGCGGAGGGGGAGCACCAGGAATGGGAGTTCGCCCAGATGGGCGCCTACGCCTTCCTCATCGAGACCCATACGCAGTTCCAGCCTCCGTATGACAGCGCGCTGGCTGAAGCCGCGATGGTATGGCCGGGGATCCTCTCGGTGATCGAGCGCCCGATCTCGATCTCCGGACACGTGACCGACGCGGTGACCGGTGCTGCGCTCGAGGCCCGCATCGAGCTGCTGAACGTCACCTTTCCGAACGGCGAGACGAACAGCAGCGGGGGACGGTACGGCCGGTACCACATGTTCCTCCCTCCAGGGACATATGACGTCCGGTTTTCGAAAGCTGGCTACGTCTCCGTGGTGCGGACAGTCAGCGTTACTTCGAGCTCCGCCAGCGTTATGGATATTCGCCTGGCGCCCCCTGACACCACGCCACCCGATACCACACTCACGGCCACGCCCCCGGCCGTGACCAACAGCGCCAGCGCCAGCTTCACCTTCGCCGCCACCGAGGCGGGCAGTACCTTCCAGTGCGCGCTCGACGGCGGCGGCTTCGCGCCGTGTGCGAGTCC
>Ga0209375_1000303_pt1 | contig 44685 bp, 40 predicted proteins | sample GraSoiAngelo_131_FD_185888 | JGI IMG/M metagenome (GOLD analysis project Ga0209375, IMG submission 185888) | Grasslands soil microbial communities from the Angelo Coastal Reserve, California, USA - 14_0929_02_30cm (SPAdes) (version 2) | ecosystem: Environmental > Terrestrial > Soil > Grasslands ...
AGTACGAGGAGAACACGGTCACACAGGGAAATCAGGTCCTGTTTGATGTTGAGAGAAAGATAGCTGAAGCCAGCAATGGGGTAGTTAGAGCCAAGGCGGAGGCTGAGGCCGCTCGCAACATTCTCAATACACGGATCAAACAGCTAGTGTCGCTCCAGAAACAAGGAGAGAACATTCAGAACAGCACGAAAGAACTCATGGCGACAATCCGCACCCTCACCAGCGGAAAGGCGGATCTAGAGAATCGTTTCGAGGAGGCGAATGCGCGGGCCGAGAAGCTCAACACTACGCTTGCAAACACGAGGGACTCTTTGTCGAAGGACGCAGAGATTCAGGAAGCCCTCGACGCTGAGATCCGCGCAATAGAGAGCGAACTATCTGGGCTAATCGCGTCGAGCAAGGGCAGCTCTACAAAACTAGATCTGACCGCAAGTCATCTCCAGTCCCTAGAGGCTCGTCACAAGGAGTACACGTATCTTGCCGAGGAGCTGAAGAAGAGAATCCGTGAGATGGAGAAGCTCGGCAAGGAGGAAGAGAAGCGGCTGGAGGATATCGAGGAGAAGGCGAAGGAGTATACGGCGCTCAAGGACCAACGCCACAAGGAGATCGAGGAAGCCCTAGACGTTGCAAAGAGAGCACGGGTTACAGTTACCGAGTTTAACACTCAGAAGAATCTAGCGGATGCTCTCCAGGCAGAGGAGAGGGCGCTCCGGAAGATCGAAGAGATGGTTGATGAGGGCGCGATCAGCGGAGTTCTCGGACGACTGCAAGACCTTGTCAAGTTCAGCGACGAGCACAGCAAGGCGATAGAGGCTGCCAGCGCAGGCTGGATGAGAGCCTTGGTGGTGAGAGACCTTGAAGTGGCCATCAAGTGCGTCGAGAGTTTGAAACGGACAAAGCTGGGCCGTGCAAAGATTATCCCGCTCGAAGATCTGGAGCTTCCGCCCGAGAATGAGGAGTTTGACGAGGCTCCCGGGATCGTTGGTCCGGTCTCAAGTGTCATCAAGGTAGAGAAGCGGATAGCGCCTGCTGTCGAGTTTGTGTTCGGTGATACGATGCTTGCTACGAACCAGCGAGCAGCCTTCCTCACCGCCGCGAGGGGACAGAGATGTGTCGTCACAAGTGGAGACCTATACGAGCCCGGCGGTGGGCTAGAGAGCGGGTATTATCGCGCGCCGTTTGACGCGTCTACCCTGATTCCTAGATCCAATGTTCTGGAAGGTCTCGAACGGACAGTCAAGTCGCTGGAGTCGATTGTTCAGAGGTCCCGGTCAGAGCTTGATCGACTGGAATCTGAGATTGTGAAGCTGAAGGAGGACCGGGTCTCAACGAGCAAGACTCGGGAGGCGCTGACTCGTGATGTTGAGCTGGCTCAGAGGAGTCTGGAGCGCACTCGGTTATCTCTCCAGCAGACGAAACGGCGGATTGACAGCTTGGAGAAGTCGATGCAGAGAGAAAGAGAGCTGCTGCAGGAAATGGCGTCCAATCAGGGAGAGATGAAACGGCGACTCGCAGTTCGAGAGGAAGAGCTTGCGAAGCTGAAGGTCGAGCAGCGAAGAACGGCGATCCTTCAGGCGGAACGCGAGAGAGACGGGGCGGTGGCTCAGGCTGAGGCATTGCTGCGGGAGAAACTAGAGCTTGAGAACAAGCTAGCGTCGAGCCAGTCGACACTGGATACTCTCAGACCTGGATACGACCAGTTGCGGATACAGTCCCGTGCGCTAGAATCCGAGATCCGACGTGAAGAAGCGAGAGTCGAAGAGGCCGGCAAGAGATCAGAAGAACACCAGCAGGAGATGAAGAAGCTCAACGAGGAGAAATCACGCCTCGTCGAGAGCCTCAAATCGGTCGGTGAGGAGCGGCGAAAGTACGAGGAACGATTCTCCGAGATCGAAAAGTCGCTGACCCAGCTTATCGAGAAGATGGACCCGCTCAACGCGAACGTATCAGAATTGAAGGCGACGCTTCGAGAGCTGGACACGCAGGTAGTCATGCTGAATTCACAACTGCACAGTCTCGGTTTTGAAAAGATCCTAGAGACGACTCCTGAGGCGATTGAGGATGCTGCAAAGCTCAAGCTTGGCCTTGGGAAGGAGCTGGAAGAGATTGGAGCCGTAAACCAATTGGCCGTTGAGCAGTACGAGGGTTTGAAGGACGGCTACAAGCACCTGTCGGAGCGGATTAGCGAGCTTGAGAGAGACAAGCTGGGGATTCTCATCTTCATGGGCGAACTGGAGAAGAAGAAACTGGACACGTTCATGAGCGCGTTCACGAAGGTCAACGAGACCTTCCAGCAGATCTTCCACGACATAACGGAAGGCGGCAACGGAAGAATGGCCCTCGACAATCCAGACAATCCGTTCGAGGGTGGGCTGGACGTGTTTCTCCAGTTCCCGGGGAAGACTGAGCTTACGATGGCCGCGGCCAGCGGTGGGGAGAAATCAGTTTCGACCGTCTGCTATCTTCTCGCTTTGCAGCAGATCCATCCTATGCCGTTCTATATCATGGACGAGATTGATGCACACCTTGACGTCTTGAACACGAAGCGGCTGGCGACCCTGGTGGCGTCGAAGAGCGGAGAGTCTCAGTTCATAGTAATCTCGCTAAAGGACACGACCATATCGCGTGCCGACAGGGTCTTCGGTGTCTTCATCGACAACGGTCAGAGCAAGCTCATCTCGTTGCCGAACAAGGGAGGCGTCAAGGACTGACAACGCCCCAAGACTCATACTGGCTGAAGCAGCCCTACTCGGTGCTGTTTGATCTGCTCCACCTCCACCGCGTGAAGCCATGGGATGTGCATCTCGCCGAACTCTTGACGGGACTAATGGGAGAGATGAGAGGCCGGGGCTACATCGACTTCTCAGTATCCGGAACAGCACTCCTCACCTCAGCCGTCCTACTGCGAATGAAATCAGAACTCGTCCTGAAGATGGAAGAACCGCCCAAGCCTCCCCCGGAGAGGCCGACCGATTATGTTCCTCCACCGCTCGCCTTTCCGATCAGGTACCAGTCGACGACCACTTCTCTGGAAGAGGTTCTCAAGGGAATCTTGGAGGTCTTGAAGGCTGAGAGGCTCTTGCCGGTAGGGACGTCGCAGCTGGTTAGCAGGACCCCGGCTGTGTTTGAGCAGGCTGACGATTGGCTTGTGAAGATAGAGGAGGAGATGAAGGCCTTCTACAACAGACTCATGAAAGAGACCGTTCGAGATAGATCGTTGTCTTTTCTCAAGCTTTTAGGAGATGGCGACGCGGTTCAGGCTGTAAGGATGTTCATCATGCTGCTCTTCCTCGCGTTCGAAGGAAAGATTGGTCTGAACCAAATGGAAGAGTTCGGAGACATCGAGATAGAGATGAGGAATGATGGAAGCGCAGTCTCAGACTGAACCAACCCCCAAAACGTCTGGCGCACACAAACAGCTCTGCGAGGCCGCGCTATACGTCTCAGGCAGGCCTCTGGACATCAAGACGATAGGGTCCATCATCGGTGCAAGGTCAGAGGAGAAGATCAAGTCGCTAGTCCGTGCGATATCAGAGAGATACGGCAAGTCAGAAAGCCCGATCCAGGTCTTGGAACTGCCTGATGGAAGATTCGTGATGCAGCTCAAGCCAGAATTTGCTAAACACGTCCGGAAGCTATCCAACAGGCCTCTGCTGACCCCGGGTCCACTCCGGACCCTGTCGTTCATCGCGCTGAGACAGCCGATTGCTCAGTCACGGGTCATAGCGGTCCGGGGGAAACTTGCCTACCAGCACGTCAAGCAGCTGAAAGAGATGGACCTGATCAGCTACGAGAAGCTAGGACGGTCAAAGACTCTGCGGACGACCACAACCTTCGCTGACTACTTCAACCTCAACCACGATCCAGCCATCATGAAGAAGGAATTGAAGAATATCCTCGAGCTCAAGGACGAATCAACTGGACTAACAACATCCGCATCTGGCTCAAGTCTTACTGAACAATCTTAGCTCGGAAATGACGCATTCCGTTGGTTACCTAGGCAATGTCATCAGGCTTTCCACTCACAGAGTTTGCTCAGATTCGCACAAACTTACGTTCAGCTGATGGGGACGGAGACATCTTGCCAAAGCGAGAATTTGAAGATCAGGAAATCTGGGAAAATCTCTACGCTGCAGAGGAGGGTCAGCTAGCTGCGGGAGTAATTGAACGCTCCTGGACAGAGACTGAGGACGGAGAACGAGAGTTCGACCGGAGAGTTCTAGCCTCCGCCAAGGGCAGGGACGTCATCGACATCGGCTGCGGAACAGGCGAGTTCACTCTTGAGATCGCTGCCTCAGCGAGCACAGTTGCGGGTATCGACTTCTCAGAGAGAGCACTGAAAAAGGCCCTAGAAAGGCTACAATCAAAGAAGACTTTCAACGTGGAATTCAACCTCTCTCGGGCAGACAAGCTCCCTTATCCAAGTGAGAGCTTCGACTTGGCCATAAGCAGGAGGGGTCCAGCTGCAGATACGACGGAATCGATCGGAGAATCCTACAGAGTTCTGAGAAAGAATGGAGAAATTTTGTTGCAGGAGATCGGTGAGAGAGACAAACAGAACTGGGCTCAGGTCTTTGGCAGAGGCCAAATATATCCGTGGACAGAGAAGGTCTCGACGGAGCTGGAGAAGAAGCTCGCGCGAGAAGGTTTCAGGAATATCAGCGTGGAAGAGTTCGAGGCCAACGAATACTTTGCAACTATCCAAGACATACTGATGAGACTGGAGAACTCGCCGATAATACCGGATTTCGATAAAGAACTCGACGAGGGCCACGTACAAGAGATCGCGAACCTGTTTACAACACCGAAAGGCATCAAGACCAACACGCACAGGGTACTCGTGAGAGCCGAGAAATGACTGAGTCTGGCCTTAATGCTCGAGGGTTAGAAAGACTGTTGCATCCTCGACCGAACGACAACCCGCTGGGCCGCAAACTCGTCGGGAAACTGTCTAAGGAGTAACTCTCTCAGGGGCCAAGGTAGTCGCAAGACTGTCTTCTCGAAGACTAAGAACAACGCCCAGGCGAAGCTGAAAGCGAAGCTCAAGGCTCCCAGCTAGCTTCTATCGCTCGGCACCTTGCTCAGTTCTATTCTGCGGCTTGTTCTTGTACGCCTTCAACTTCGTGTGAGTCGTGTGGCATGGAGAGAGCCTCGAGCGGGACCCATCTCGACCTCTGAGCCCCCTTGATCCAGAGACCGTTGCCGTCAATCCATTCGACGACACCCTCAATCGTCTCCCTGTTCAGCAGGGTAACCTTGACGGTGTCCCCAGGCTTAGGCAGTGACATACCACTATGATACAACTAGCTCGAATAATAACCTGACAGCCATGCCGCTAGGACGACTTATCTCAGTCTACGCGTTTCATGCTTTTCTGAACACTCCTTGCACAATGCCAGTCGAAATGTTGCGCCATTGAGCCCTTTGATCTCCGCTCCCTTTCTTTTGCAGCCACAATGGCACCTGCATCGTTCGGACGCGATGGCTTTCATCTGTACCGTTGAAACGGTTGGACATCTGATAATAGTCGATCTCAACCAGATCATTGGAAAGTCGGGAACAGTTTTGTTCTCAAGGTAAAGGATCAATACTGCTCTCGGATAAGTAGGGATCTGATCCCATAGCCTAAAATCCGTGTGGAATTGACAGCCTACTATGGCAGACAGGGCCGCAATTGCAGCGTTCGTATTGTCATTGCTGGGCGCAGCCTATCAAATGATAGCTTACGGACTCGCTTACCTAGTCGACAATCGGTACAATTACAACTACTATTTTGGCATCAGTGGTGTCTGGATCATAATAGCGACCGTGGTCGTGTTCTGGGCGATCAGCCATCTCATGGATAGCCGTGACCCCCAACGCGCCGCCTGGCCGGCGATAATAATGGCGATGGGTGCTGCAATTCTGGGAAATATGATCATACAGTGGATGACGCCGGTCTTTTTTGAGCCTCTCGGAAATCAGGCTGTCCCCGCTGATGTAATAGTCACATTGACTCCTGCGCCACTACTACTCATAGTAGGGGGCATATTCGGGTTCGTCGCCGTTCAACACCAAAGGAAAATTTCTAGCCTAGGCATACATCCGTCAAACTAATGATCGAGCCACGGCCACCGCAGATCTTGCAGTCAGGCCTTGCCGGTTCGTGATTGTAGACCTTAAAATGCGGGGTTGCGTAGAATCGCACGGTTCTCGCATCTTGTCCTACATGGCTTCAGGCGGAGAATGAACCCTCGGGTAGTCGGGGGGCCACTTTCCATGGTTGTTTGCGTCAGCCAGCTTTAGCGCAGACTCGATCTCTGCTCTCCTCGGTTCCAGCCACTTGGGAAGGACCAGCGACGTACCTAGCTTCTCTGGGGGCTCATCTGCAGAGTATCCAGGATTCTTTGTAGCGATCTCCAGGAGATTCCCGTCGGGATCGCGGAAGTAGAGTGAGTGGAACCAGAACCGGTCAATGATCCCAGAGTTCTCTATCCCGACCTCGTTAAGCCGTTTCAGGATCTTCTGCTGCGCCTCATCATCCTCAACGGCCATGGCAATGTGGTGGATGCTCCCCCCGCCGACATATCCTTCCGGTGGCTTGGGCATTGCTAGGTATCGTAGGAAGCCGGGACGCTCCTCGTTTCCGACCCCGAGGATATTCGTGCCGGTCTGGTCAGGGTTCGGAAGTGTGAACTTGTCGGTCAGTCCTAGGAACTTGTCGAAGAACTTTGCAGTGGTCTCTGGATCGTAGGTCAAAGGACTCGCATGGTGGAAGGTAGTGAGCTTCATCTCACGGGCTATCGCAGTAGCTGACGGTAGGTCTCTGAACGCTTCCTTTGCATAGTCCTGGGAAACCTCATCATTGTTGGGGGATGTAATCTCGACAATTACTCCGTCAGGGTCCCGCACATAGATGGAGGTTCGATCGTCCCGTACATACGGGCCCTCGACTGAGACTCCTTTCTGCCGGAGCCAGGATTTCCACTTTGGTAGCGAGTCGAATTTCGGGGTGGTGTAGGAGAGGTGATGGGGAGAGCTAAGCCCTACTCTTCCTGGTTGCATGTGAGGCCATTCGAAGAACGTAATAGTGCTCCCTGTGGTCCCTTTCTCGTCAGCGTAGAACAGATGCCTGTGATGCACATCGTCCTGGTTGACGGTGAGCTTCACGCGTCGGAGACCCAGCACTTCTGTGTAGAATCTCCGGTTGACCTCCTCGTTCGACGTGACTAGGGTGATGTGGTGCAATCCTTGTATGAGGCCAGCGGTCTCAGCTCCTAACGCCATGAATCGTCTACCCAGTAAGCCCATACTACTAAGTATATATGTTATACCGTCCCAGACTTCCCCAGTTACTGCGACTCTGTCTTAGCATCGTTATCCTCGCGCTCTTCAAGTTTCGGCAAAAGCCTGAAGATTTCAGGCATCCTATAGATTCGGGCTCCTCTCCAGTTTCGCCACAGGACTACTTTCAACTATTGTCCTCCGGGCGGTTTCGAATGTGTCATGCGCCTTCTCCCAGGAGTTGAAGTGGACGGTTGTTGTTCTGGATGCAGCTACTATCTCTTGTCGGCCATCGTAGAAGGAGACTTCAATTGTGATCTTTGCCGTTCTCTTTTGGGTCCCGACTCCGAAGGATTTCGTATCCACTCGAAAGTCGGGAAGTCGTTCGCTAGATCCTCAAGAAGCGGTGACCAGTCGTCTTTCAGCTCTAGCCATCCTGCTCTTGCGCTGTTTGCTGTTGTAGTTTGCCATCCAGTCAGGAAGGATGACTGCTCTCAAGAGCTCTTGCACAGTTACTCCCCTTTCTCTCGCGATATCCCTGAGTTTCCTGTAGACGTCTCTCTCAACTGTCTGCATGAACTTGATGTTCAATCTTCACTGCCGATAGGAGTATTCCGCGGCCTTGGGATAATAGGACAACGTCCACAACTACCGCCTTATGTGGGATTCTGTGTGCTATCTGGTGATAACTGTAGAAATTCGCGTCACGTGAGATTGCCCCGGGTCCCGAAATCTTCCGGCAAGGGCTACCGAGAAACAACCCAGAGGGGGACTGCGACTCGATTGTATACCCATAGGAAGGATGCCGGGTTGAGGGAGCCCTCATCGTTCGACCCGACTAGGGTGATGCGGTGTAGGCCTGGAGGAGACTGGCGTCTTGTCGAGATGCTGACCCCAGGACTGCTACTGGTCTCGTCTCAGGGCACTTCCCCTGACAGAATCTTTGTCAACGTGACTGTGTCGATATTTCCCCCAGAGACTACACAGACGATCTTCCCTTCGCCCGCGTTACCTGAAAGAGCTGCGGCGACCGAGGCCGCGCCAGCGCCTTCAGCCACGACCCGGTTCCGCTCGACGAGCAGGCGAAGAGCATTCGCAATCTCCCCTAGCGAAGAAGTGATGCTACCATCGACCAAGGGTCTCAGGATCTTGAATATTTCTGGAAGAACGCTCTTGCCGCCGATCCCGTCCACAAAGCTGGGAACGCGGTTTACATCCATCGCTCTTCCTTCTCGGAGGGAGGCTGCGAGAGGGGCGGCTGTCTCCGGCTCGACCGCGTAGATCCTTGTATCTGGTTTCTTCGCATGAATCGCGCTAGCAATTCCAGCAGTGAGCCCGCCCCCTCCGAAAGGGATGATCACCGAGTCCACTCCTGGAACGTCTTCGAGTATCTCCAAGCCGATGGTCCCGTTCCCTGCGATCATCCTCTCGTCGCTGAACGGATGGACGAACAAGGCATCAGCGAGAGGAGCATACCTGTGGCTGGTCACTACCTCCCAGACCTCATCGTACGAGACCTGGATCGTCTTCGCTCCGAACCGTTCAATGGCTAGCAGCTTCGTCTTGGGAGCGTTATCGGGAACTATTGCAGTACACGGAATGCCGTTCTGCCGAGCCTGCCAGGCCAAGGCCTGGGCCATGTTTCCCGCGCTACACGTGTATACTCCACGAGACTTCGCCTCCTGCCCTGCGAGCGCGATCGCGTTGGAGGCACCTCTAACCTTGAAAGAGCCTGTCGGCTGCAGATTCTCCAGCTTCAGATAGACTTCCCTTTCAGGATCGTCAACGTTCAGCCTCACAACAGGAGTGCGTAGGACTAGGCCGTGGATCCGTTTACGCGCGCTTTCTATCTGAACAAGGGAAACGGGCTCTAGAGGATGCTCGGTGATCAACAAACCCCTACCAGCTGCGAGATTCGAGCCTGCTAGGTGTATAATATCCTGTTGAATTCCCGCCGAAGCTTCGTCGCCTTCGTTCTGACCTTGCTCGGCTCTTCCCCTTTGTAGACCCGGACGAGAAGCTCTGCCACCCGTTCCATATCCTGTGCCTTCATCCCCCGTCTCGTTGCTTCACAGGTCCCGATACGAATCCCATGGTCAACGATGATATTCGCATCCTCTAACCGTTGCGTAAACGCCTCAATCTCCTTCTGATCCTTCACGTCCAGAATCGTCTGGTGCGATTCAGTGAACCCATATTCCGAGCACTTCACCGGGACCCCTCCTTCGTGCAACGCCTTGGCTAACGCCTTCGAGTTCGCTATGACCTGCGCGGCGTATTTTCCACCAACCCGACGGGCCTCGTCCAATGCCCACACCAGCGCGGCGACCCGATTCCAGTGCGCGTTATCTACCAAACCCGGAAACTGGCGCCCCTTCACCTCAGATTCACAACCCCTCTTCCCCATGATGATCCCACCTTGCGGACCGAACAGGCTCTTGTGAGTAGACCCCAGTAGAAGCTCCGCACCTTCCTCCAATGGTTTCTGAAATTTGCCCCCGGCAATCAACCCCAGCACGTGCGAACCATCGAAAGCAATCCTGGACCCCGCCGAGCTGCAAGCGTCGGCCAGCTCTCTGACTCGATGCGGAAAAAGGAAGAATGACTGGCCGAACACTACAAGCGAGGGCTTCTCGTCCTCGATCAGGCCACGCGCCTTGTCCACATCGATATTCATCCGATCGGAATCAAACGGAAAATACAAGTTCCGGACGTTGACAAAGGTTGGATATCCTGCCTGGTCACTCAACCCCGGGTATCCCCCGTCCACCGGATTGACGGTGAGGATTGAACCGCCTGGCTTCGTAAGGGTCGACACGGCTATCATATCGGCCATATGGCCGGACAAGGGTCGGAGGCTCGCCCAGTCAGCCCCGAACACCTCGCAGGCCAGCTTCTCGCCGAGAGACTCCAGCTCGTCCATAAACCGGGTTCCCTTGTAGAACCTGTCATCAGCCCGATACCGGTGGCCCATATCCCCGGAGAGTAGCTGTCTTACAGTGTGGCTGGTCAGATTCTCGGACGGGATCAGGTTGAGGCATTCCTCAGCCCGCCACTTCTGATGCTTGTCGACTAGCTTCCGAATCTGATGGGCATACGACGTACGGGAAAACTCCCGATGAGGCTAGACGCGGCGACCGCGACGGCCGCCCGGCCTTCGGGTACCATCATGCGGAACCGGGGTCACATCCTCGATTCTTCCGATCCGGAAACCCTGACGCGCCAACATCCTAATCGCGGCCTGCGCACCCGGACCCGGAGTCCTGGCCTTGTGGCCACCCGGAGCCCGGACACGAATATGGAGAGAAGTGATCCCCTTATCCTTAGCCACTTTCGCAGCGGCCGCGGCGGCCTGCATGGCCGCATAGGGAGTACCTTGGAGACGGTCGGCCTTAACATGCTGCCCACCGGCACTCCGAGAAACAGTCTCAGCACCAGTCAGATCGGTGATGTGAACCATCGTATTGTTGAAGCTGGAGTAGATGTGCGCGATTCCCCAATGGTCGATCTGCTTGGCCTTGTCTACCTTCTCCGCCATGATACCAACTATCCCGAGGAGCCCGTTTCCTATCAGACGAATTTAAACCATTTACTCTCAACCCGCCAACTGAGAGACAAAATGACGCCGGTCCCAGCATGGAGGCATTCATTCCAGACTCTTGGATTCGCCTTCATAGTAATCGGAGCAATCTTGACCATGATCGGGACGGCGACTGTCATCACGCTAACCAATTCGATTAACTGTCCGGCCGGTGGCTGCATCTATTATCCAGCTCTGGCCGTAACTGCCAGCTTGCTCCCATCAGGACTTACACTAGTCGTTGCAGGAATAGTGGTTATCTGGATGGTCAAAGTCGAGAGCGAGCGAGAAGATCGAGAGTCCTTATGAAACGGACGTTTTGGCTTCTCGACCTCAACCATGAGACCTACCAGGGAAAATCGTCGATCTGGCTCTGGGGAATCACTCATGATGGAAAACGCGTTCTAGTCACTGATAGCAACTATCGAGCCTACTTCTACCTCCTGCCGAGGGAAGGTCAGGACCCGGAGCATCTCAGGAAGAGCTTGGAAGAGGAGAAGCCCCATCCCACCATCGAAAATGCGACAATCGAGAAAAAGAGACTGCTAGCCGAGGAACGTTTCGTCCTCAAAGTATTCTGTAGAAACCCGGAGTTTTTGGAGAGAGCCGCGCGGGACACGCTGAAAAAGACTGGCGCTGCTGCTACCTACGAGGAGAAACTTCGATCTGCCATCAAGTACCAGTACGACTTTGGAATCAAGCCTTGTCAATGGTACGAGGTGGACACCTCCTCCTCAACGATAGATCCAAAAGATTACAGTGTCCAAGAAACCCTTACAGCTACGGATCATCCGAAACCGATCGCGAAGGAGGAACCGCCTAGACTAGATCTCTTCTCTTTCTCACTTTTATCCGTCAGCAAGACGGGCGCGCCCAGCCCGATCCGGGACCCGATCCAGATCATCGGCTGGAGATCAAGCAAGGCCGAGAACGAAGTTCTCCAGACCAAAGCCGACTCTGACGATGAAACCATTCGAGAGTTCGGAGGCCATGTCTCCAAGACCAATCCTGATTTTGTCTTGACCTTTGAAGGAAACAGTGTCCACTGGCCGTATCTTGTCAAGAGGGCTGACAAGACCAAGACTCCCCTCAGGGTTGGCCGGGACGGGGGTCCACCACACCAGAGCCTCTATGGCCATTATTCGCTGATCGGACGAGCGAATGTTGACCTTCTCAACTTCGCCGACGACCTCTACGCGGTCAAGAACAAGACGATCGAGGATGTGGCGAAATATCTGGGAATTGGATTATCAAGTCAGAATCCTATTGATGAGACAGCCTACTTCGAACACTGGTCAAATCTGAACCAGAGAAAGAATCTCGTCAAGCACGTGGAAGAGCAGACCGAGGCCGTCCTCAAGATAGGTCAGGAAGCGATCGACTATGTCATCCAGATGTCAGCGCTTTCAGGGTTGCCGCCTGACCAAGTGATAGCCGCGGCTGTTGGATTCCGCGTGGACAATTATCTGATGATGGAGACCCACGACCTCGGCCAGCTCATACCCTCCAGGATGGAGCAGCCCATTATCCCATACAAGGGAGCGATTGTCCTCGAACCAAAGATAGGGCTCCATGACAATGTAGCTAGTCTTGACTTCTCCTCCATGTACCCCAGTTTGATGATCAAGTACAACATCTCACCCGACACGCTCGTCACTGGGAAGGAGACAGACGACATTTTCCAAGTCCCTGAGGTCAAGCATCGTTTCAGAAAAGATCCCTCAGGGTTCTACAGAATAGTTCTGACAAAGCTCATCGACGCCCGGAAGACGACCAAGGCAGAGCTGAAACGAACGTCCGAGAGCGATCCGCGGTATACTCTGCTAAAGGCCCGTGAGAAGGCCGTGAAGGTGATGACGAACGCGGTCTACGGCTACGCTGGCTGGGCCGGTGCGCGGTGGTACTCGAAGGAGGTTGCAGAATCAGCCGCTGCCCTGGGAAGAGAGACGATCAATCGCGCGATATCAATAGCAAAGAGCCTCGGACTCACAGTCTTCTATGGAGATACCGACAGTCTGTTCGTCAATTACGAAGAGAAGCTTGTCCAAAAATTCCAGAACGAGATCGACCGGCAGCTCGGACTTGAGATCAACCTATCTGAGGTTTACAAGAGAATACTCTTCACCGAGGCCAAGAAAAAGTATGCTGGGCTGAGAATCGATGGTAAGATCGACGTCGTAGGCCTTGAGGCGGTCCGAGGAGACTGGTCCAACCTGGCCCGGGACGTACAGAATACCGTTTTAAGAATGGTGTTGGAAGATGCGAAGCCGGCCAGGGCGGCAGCGTACGTCAAGAACTTGACATCGGATCTCAGGTCCAAGAACCTACCCTTGTCTGCGTATGTGATCTGGAAGACACTCACAAAGCCAGTGGCCGATTACGAGGTCAATGCTCCCCACGTAGAGGCGGCGAAGAAGATGGCGAAGGAGGGCTGGTCAGTCACGGCGGGCGACAAGGTCGGCTTCGTCATTACGAAGAACCCCGGCAAACTGTACCAGAAAGCGGAACCCTACTACAGAGTCTCTACGGACGATATAGATTACGACTATTATGTCCACAACCAGATCGTTCCAGCCGCGGCACGGATTCTAGAAGTCTTTGGCGTGAAAGAGGATCAGCTCATGGCCGAACCAGCTTCGCAGATTCGTCTCTCAGGCAGGAGCGAACGAGGATAGGTCGTTGAGAGTCATGACGCTAACATTCGCGGGCCGTTTGGCTCCGTCAGAGACTCTGTCGCCTATCACGTATTTGATGCCCTTGCTCGCCGCGGTGTCGAGAAGCCTCTGAGTTACGACCCCGTCGAAGAGAACTACCTGGGCGTGGTCCAGGGTTGGTATCTTCTCCGCAAGCTCGCTAACAGGCATCTTTGACAGTTCCTTGCCGCCCTCGTCGAAGACTACTGCCTCCAATGTCCCGCGTAGGTCCTTTGCAGCATCAAAGACTGGCGGTGGCAGATTCGGCTTCTCCATCGGTGCTGCCGCACGGACTGGCACTTCAGCAGGCACATAGGGCCGCTCCTGGGGTCCGTAAGCTCTCTCCGTGTAGGACCGCTCCCCATAAGCACGCTCGGGTCTCTCGGGCCGCGTGAACTGTTGTCTCTCGATTGGTTTTGCTAGATTGACTGGGACGCGCTCTCTCAGAGCTCTCATTACCTCCTTCGGGGTAAGCTCCTCTACCTCTTTCCCGAAGGGGGCCCGGGCGACATAGTCGATGTCCGCCACCTGCGTCAGCTCTTTGAGAATCAGGTCGCCTGCTCTGTCCCCGTCTAGGAAAGCCGTGACCTCTCGGTCCTTTGTCAGCTTGATGATCGTCTCTGGGACTTTTGTCCCGTTCAATGCGATTACATTCTTGATGCCGACCTTCATGAGAAGTATAACATCCGCGCGCCCCTCAACAACGATGATATCACCCCTCTCGGCCTCGGGTCCCGCAGGTAATTTCTCGGGTCCATACTCGATCACGTCGACTCCGCGCAGAGATCCCGCGACTTCTTTCACGACCTCTTCTGTGCTTGGTGAGGATTCGACGACCCATTTTCTGAGAATGTCTTTGGCCTTGGTCATTATGGCCTTCCTTTTCTCCTCCCTCACGTCCTCGACTTTCTCGAGGCTGATCTTTGCCTCGCAGGGTCCGATCCGGTCGACGCTCTCGATCGCGGCGGCTATGATGGCCGTTGATACCTTGTCTAGGCTGGACGGGATTACGATTGAGCCGGTGGTCTTGTCTTTCTTCGAGTCTAGATTGATTTCTATCCGGCCTATTCGTCCGGATTTCTGTAATTCTCTAAGATCAAGGTCTGGGCCGAAGAGGCCTTCTGTCTGGCCGAAGACGGCACCGACTACGTCAGGCTTTTCGACTACGCCTTCTACATCAAACTTGGCTTTTACTATGTACTTTGTTGTCGAAGCATACTGCGACGGTTCAACCATGAAAGTTTAACCTCCATAATTCACTAACCTTCCTACATTTCCTCTAAGCTGTTAATCGGTAAAGCTTACCCCGCCAAGGTCGCGGGGCTACTATTATAATCTATGGTTACAGTAGGGAATCATTGGCAAGCCTAGAACGAATCAGCATCACACTCTAGATCTTCAACTTCGAGAATCCAACTCTTCCTGAGGTCACTCGTGCCTCGCACACCTAGGCTTAAACATCCAACGCAGCAACTGTCCTCGATACGGGGAGAGTCGAGAAATGATCAAAGGAATGCATGGCTTATTCTACACCCCAAACGCTGAAGAAGTGCGCGCGTTTGTCCGAGATAAGCTGGGCTTTGTACATTCCGACACGGGCGACGGCTGGCTAATCTTCGACATGCCCGAGGCAGACCTGGGTGTTCATCCCTCAGACAAGGTTTCCCATTCGATCTCTTTCTACTGCGACGACATTCACAAGACAGTCGAGGATTTGAGAGCACGTGGCGTCGAATTTTCCTCGGGGATCACTGAAGAGGAGTGGGGATCACTAACTCACTTTCGAATGCCTGGAAACATGGAAGTCGAACTATACCAGCCAAAGTATACGAAGCTCCCCCATCGTAAAGCCTCGAAGCCACGAGCCACACGGCGAACGGGGCGAAAGAGCCGAAGGATGAAGCGGTGATTACCCTGAGACTGGGTTACCTCTAAGACGGTAAGAAGGGTTTCGAGGCAAAAGCATTAGATCTCGACGCGGCCAAACATAGACGGTCAATCATGTCCAGCTTTCTGCTTGATGGCCCTAGATATGTAGAAATGTCAGGATGAGAATTCTCGCGAACACTCCGAGGAAGGGCGGCAGAACCAGCAACGTTCCCAGTCTTGTGATGACGCCAAGATCAAAAGGCCACGCTTGAATCCGGAGAACATCAGACTGGAGCTGGCGAACCATCGTCAGATCGTCAGCCAATGCCCGCCGTTCATCTCTATGCTCATCCCCGCGTCCACTGGCCATGAGCTCCTTTAGCTTGCGAACAATAGCCGTGTACTGCGAATTGACCCAGCCCAGCTCAGTGCGCTTTGCTTCCCGGAGTCGGCGGTGGATGCTTAGGAGTGGTAGGAAGAATAGACCTATTCCGACGAGCACCAGTCCCGTTACGAAGATAATGTCGCTCGCTCTTAGAGGTGCAAGCTGAACCGTCATTCCGCCAGGTGCATCCAGGACAATGTTGATTTGTCCTAGAACCGTCACGACGATGGGAAAGACCGCGTATACGCTGACCAGTTTGAGGGACGTGGTTCCGAACGGTTTCAGTCCCAGCGTCCTATCCTCGGTGAAGGGCGTGAGCTGAAGGGGAAGTTTGCCCGCTCTGTATATTTCGAGCATCGAGTAACAATACAACCAGAGAAATGATGCGAAGATGAAGAAGAAATACGAGAAGAGAGGAATGTCCTCGGCGAATATTCCGTTGAAACTATCCGGCAACCCGAAAAGAAGAGCGTTAATTCCTAAGAGTATCAACCATATCACCAACACCCACCGCAATCGGTAACGTATGCTCAGGTCCGCGGTCGTCTGTTCCGGACTCATCTTCCGGGCGTAGTCACTCAATCGATCGATCCTTTTCGTGATGAAACGCATTGAGTAGAGGAAGTAGATTATGAGAAGCGAAAAGATCATAGAAGCGCCCAGAATGCTAGCGGACAAAACAGCGTGCGCTACGAAATAGTCGATTATCTCCAGGGCACGAACTGGTACGAACCCAATAATTAGGGCTAGAGCCCAGAAAGGCAAGGCAGCCATCACGGTCTTCGAAAAGCGGGACAAAGAAAGCGATAGACTGTTCGTGCTACCTCTCAAGCGAGATCCCAGACCAGTATAGGCTCCCGGCCAACGCTCCTTAGAAAGTCATGGTTCCTCAGGACTGAAAAAAGATTGGGAACAATGTCAAGCTCTGACAGCGCCTTTGGCCCGTTATGTCTAAATGAGAGGGTTCGGAAAGCCTCTTCCTAGGAGAATCATCCAAATGCCCAAGTCCTCGGCCAGGGTTGGAGTCAACGGTTTCGGCGTAATCGGCAAGCGTGTTGCTGAGGCGATTACTAAGCAGAAGGACATGAAGCTTGTCGGAGTGTCCGATGTTGTCGGAGACTATCGTGTCAAGCTGGGCCAGAACAAGGGTTTCGAGATCTACGCGTCGATCCCTGATAAGCTTCCTGACATGAAAAAGTCGGGGGTAGAAGTGGCCGGGACTCTCGAAGATCTTCTGAGGAAGATCGACGTCATCATTGACTGCACCCCGGCCGGGTTGGGGGCAAAGAACAAGGTGCTTTATGACAAGGTGGGAGTCAAGTCGATTTTTCAGGGCGGAGAAAAACACGACCTGACAGGATCATCATTTGTGGCTCAATGCAACTTTGAAGAGAACCTCAACCGGCCCGCAACCCGCGTTGTAAGCTGTAACACAACCGGGATCTGCAGAATCGTCGGAACACTCTTCAATACGATCGGCGTCAAGAAAGCCCGAGTAGTACTCTTCCGTAGGGGAACAGACCCTTGGGAGAGTCACAAGGCGGGCCTCATCAACACGGTCGTCCCTGAGGCCCACATTCCCTCGCACCAAGGTCCTGATGCTCAGACTATTCTTCCGAAGCTCAACATCACCACCATGGCCGCGAAGGGTCCGTTCAACCTAGGCCACTTGCACTTCGCGATGGTCCAACTGAAGGGCGAGGTGGAGAAGAAGGACGTTCTCAAGGCGCTAAGGAGCGCTCCGAGGCTTGCACCAGTGCGAAACTCCGACGGCGTAGACAGTATGAACGCTGTTGCTGAGATGATGCGCGATCTTGGAAGGCCAAGGGCTGACATGTGGGAGGTCGCCTACTGGGAGGATATTCTCGACGTTACCGATGGTGAGGCCAGCCTCGTCTACCAGGTGCACAACGAGAGCGTGGTCGTCCCTGAGAACGTAGATGCGGTGAGAGCACTCACCGGGCTCGAAACGGAGGGACGAAGATCCATCTCGAAGACCAACGAGGCCCTAGGCATAAGCAGCAAGTTCCTCTGATCCCGCACCGCAATGGCCATCTCCCCGAGATCAGCAGACTTGTCCAAGAAAACATCCCATCCAACTCCCACGGCCGGTCGACCATACATGCCTGGGTATCAGATGATGTTCCGGAAGGGAGTGGATTCGTTGTCCTGGGCGTGGGCAGTCAAGCGATTGTCGGGAGCTCGTAATTACTGGCTGGCAACAGTCAGAGGCGACAGGAGACCCCACGTGATGCCCGTTTGGGGTATATGGTTCGAGAACGCCTTCTATTTCAGCACAGGACCACGGTCGAGGAAGGCCCGGAATATCGAGAAGAACATGAACTGTGTCGTCTGTCCGGAGAATGCCGCGGACGCAGTAATTCTCGAAGGGACCGTCCGAAAGGCTAGTCTCAACGGAACGTCACTCCGTCGAATTTTCGAAGACTATGAGAAGAAGTACAACTGGAAAATGGACGACTCAGAGGGTTCGTTCTACCGGGTACAACCAAAGAAGATCTTCGGATTTGTCGAGAGCGGCGCCTCGAACCCCACACGATGGTCGTTCACTACAGAATAGTCCCTTGGAGGGAACACCAGACTACGAGCCCTGGTTTCGTCAAGAAACCGTCGTGCTAGACGAAGACTATGCCTTTGCTCGAATCGATCTCGAACATCTCAGAATCTATCTTGGCAGATTTCTGATTTAGCCTCTGAACCTTCAAACGTCGTCCATTGGGATCTGATTCATCCTTGGACAAGTCGACGACACAGTCTGCCATCTCGTTCAACGAGCCAACCAGATCCTTGGACAACTTCGACAGGTCAATAGTAACGATGAACGTGACGTCCGAATCCTTGAGTTTTCCGACTAGATCCGTGAAACCCTTCAAGAAGTCCTTGGCCGGAACCTTTGAAGCCAGACCGTCTAGCGAGTCGAAGATTATCTTGATCTTCTCGCCCATGAACATCTGGCTATTCCTTGTGAGCGTCTCCTGTATGTTTTCGAAGCTGAACGGTTGTTCGAGGTAGTAGGGCTCCATGCTGAACGATTCCGATTGTGACGCGAAGCCGTCAACGAGGATGAGTCGGAATCCCGACTCGTACTGTGCCGCGTCGGTTCCCAGCTTCTTCATCTGATCACGGAGATCGGAAGGAGCCTGGTCATACGTCAAGTACATGCAGGCACTGCCCATCTTCATGTAGTTACTAGTGAGACCCGAACAGAGAGTGGTTCGGCCTGAGCCCGCCTCACCGTTGATGATCACAAGGCCTTTTCTCTCAAGGTTACCCTGCGTCAGTTGGAATATGTGATCGAAGCTCTGCGGAGCAGGTGCCTCCTTCTTGGCAGCCATTTCCTTTGACGGCTTATCCGGCTGCTTCTCGAGCTTGGAAGGCTTCTCAGGCGTCTTCTCAGGAGGCTGATCTCGTTTCGTCGAAACTGCAGGGGTGGGAATCGAGACTTTGCCGGCCGGGGGCTGAACCTCTGGCGGTTTTGTCTGCTTACCAGCTGGAGTAGCAGCAGGCTGTTTAGCAGATTCTTCCCCCTGCTCTTCCCACTCACGGCTGCCCTTTCCAGGACCAATCACCATGGCCCTGCTCGGCGGGGTCGATCTGACCGGTACGTATTCTGGGGTTGTTTGGGAAGCGCTGGCGAAGCCTAGATCGACGCCGGGAGGTAGTGGGATGTCTTGGAGGAGCGACTGCAAGAGCCTCGTGAGAGACGTCTCCTCAGCAGGTAGAGGTGCAGTCGGTGATAGCCTGAAGGCTTGTTGTGGAGGGGCTGCTCTCGCAACCGGCTGGTATTGGGGCTGATCCTCGACCGGGTTCTGTGTCCCGGCTATGGGTGTGTAGCGTGGACTCTGGCTTGGAGTCGACATTGGCTGCGGGGCTTCGGTTTGCGAGGCAGAGAGGGACTCTGCAGGAGTCTGATCCTCTTTTTTCTTCTTGCCGAAAATGGTCAGCATTTGATCAACCCGTGACCTATTCGCAACCTGTCCACCAACAGCCCTGCTTATCGAGTAATCTCGAGATGAGAAGATGCACGAGTGTAATCTTGGATAGGGATGATGTTACTATCCAGACCCTACCCTAGAAACAAACGCACGTTTCGAAGTGATTATAGATTTGAAGGAATCTTCAAACGGGACGTAATGCGGCCTATCGCTTCACTTTCAAAATATCCGATTTTGTGAGAATCCCGATCGTGTTCTCGCCCCTATTCACAAGTACACCGTAATTTCCTTGGAGTAGCCCGAGCATCATCTCGAGCGGCGTATCCTCGTTGACCGTTGGGAGGGGAGAATCCATGATGTCCCTCACACGGTTATTGAGAAGCGATTCAAGCGGTTCTCCCCGAGCTGCACGGTCCAGGATAGTCTTCTCCGAGATGCTTCCAACGCATCTCGTTCCATCAAACACCGGCAGCTGTGAATAGCCACGCCTTTTCATCAGATCCACCGCGTCACGCACGAACTGGGTCCTCGAGACCGAGATGACTGGTCTGCTCATGATCTCGCTGACTCTTGGCCTCGCAGTATCGACGCTCTGCCTCTCCAGGGTCTCAACAAGCCTCTTGACGATAGAGTATGATGGATCGACGGACCCGGACTCTATCTTGGCGATGATGGACTGACTAACACCGGCAAGCTCAGCTAGTCTGGACTGTGTCAGTCCGAGAGCTTTTCGCCTCTTGGGAATCTCGTCGAGAGTGGGAAGCATGTCTCAAACGTACGGGGCCATATTCTCCCTGATATTCCCTTCGGAATACAATCCTGAAAGGGCTATCATTCTGATTGGAATATTGGTACAAGAGAACTTATATAATTAGAATAATGGAAACAGCATGAAAATGCCCACTAGCGCAGAGCTGGGCGGAATCCATCCCCGCTCAGAACAGCTCATCGAACTGACGCGCTCCTACGATAGAGGAAAGACCGAACGCCCTAGCGTGGAAAAACAGATCGAAAAAGACACAATCGAACTGGTCGAACTCCAGGACGAGTCGGGTTTCGAGAACTTCACGGACGGGGCCTTCTCTTGGCAAGACCAGCTAAGACCTATTGTCGAATCCTTAGATGGCGTAACAACCGGGACACGCTACTCTAGATGGTTTGACACCAACACCTTCTACAAGAAACCGACAGTCAGCGGCAAAATTGGTCTCGCCACATTCAACCTGAAGAAATTCATACATGCAGACCTTCTACCTAAATCGAAACCGTGGAAGGTATCCCTAGTCGGCCCCTACACCTTCTCTGAACTCGCTGAGAATCTGCATTACAAGACCCAGTCAGAGCTTGTCTATGACCTCGCACATGCAGAGCACGAGATTATTCGAAGATTGAAGGCCGACGGAGTGTCGCAGTTCCAGATCGCGGAACCATGCCTAGTTTATCGGCCCTACAGAGAACAAACATTGAGCAACGCCGAGCTAGAAATCGCTCTGGCTGCAATCCGGAGGACAGTCGATGGCATCGACGCCAGGTTCACTATCCAGACATTCTTTGGAGATGCAACCACGATACTCCCTCATCTCCTCAAACTTCCAGTCGATGGAATCGGATTCGACCTATTCGAGACCGACCATACACGGACTAAGATCGAGACCAAGAAGACGCTCGCTCTCGGCATCGTGGATTCACGCGAATCGAACATTGAGGACCCGAAGTGGATAGCCGAAACAGCGACCCGAGTCTCCAAACACATATTTTCGGACAATATCGTCCTGGTTCCGAGTTCCGACCTCAAGTTCGTACCACGGAAGGTCGCTGATGCAAAGTCGCGGGCCCTAGCCGAAGCAACTAGACTGGTCGAGGAGAGGAAGTAGACGGGGAAGCTGTATCCTACCCAGGAGATCGGAAGCCTCGCAAAGCCCAGGTGGCGGACAAAGGGTCTCACTCAGCCGCTGACGGTCAAGGACTTGGCCGAGGCCGAAGAATGGGCAGGACGACTCGGCATAGGAAACTACCACGACCGGGCAAAACAGCTTCTATCCACAGAGAACCAGAAGGATCGCATCCGCGAACTACTGGAACTCTCAACAATCTACGGGCTGCGCCTCTTCGAACGGACGGGACTCGACAACGAGGGCGTTGGGGGAGAGCAGCAAAGGGTGGAGATGTATGAGCATGTGATCCGAGGCGTCGAAGGAATGCGGGTCCTGGGCCACGTCCAGTCCTTCGACTACAAATACTTCAACAAGGCAGTTGCCGAATCCAAGATTCACCGGAAGCATCCGATATACCTCCAGGAGTTCCTTGACGTCAAGGAGAACGCGAAGGGTCCGATCAAGGTCCCGATAACTGGACCCTACACTCTCGTCGACTGGTCGTTCGGCGGCTACTACACCGGACAGCGGACCGGTTCGAGCCTCAAGAAGCAGAAACAGGAAGCGAAGAGAGAGTTCCTACTAGACTTCGTCGAACAAGTGATACGTCCGGAGATCCGAGACCTGATCGACGCGGGGGCAAGCTGGATCCAGATCGACGAGCCGGCCATCACCACTCACCCGGAATCCACGGATATGGAGTTGTTTGTTGAGGGCTGGAATGAGACGGTTAGGGGGTTCAACTGCAAGTTCAGCGACCACACGTGCTACCCTTCCGAGATCGGATACAAGGTACTCGCAGAGTACGCGCCGAAGCTTGACAAGTGCAGCCAACTGGCACTCGAGTTTGCTAATAGAGACGGCACGAGTCTCGGAGTTGATGCGAAGCACCGAGAGGGATACCGTGACCTTCAATATTTCATCGAGAATGGATTCGAGGGCGAGTTCGGGGTCGGCGTCGTCCATGTCCACGACTTTTCAGGACACGTCCCTCCCGACGCGGGCAGAGCAACCGAGCGGAACATCATAGAGTCGCCCGAGCTGGTCCGGGACCGGCTCCTCTACGCAACCAAGATAGTCGGTGACCCCGCGAAGATCTGGGCAAACCCAGACTGCGGACTGCGGACCCGAACCTGGGACGTGACCTACGCCAAGCTCGAGAGCGTCGTGAAGGGAGCAGAACTTGCGAGGGAGGCTTCACGGTGAAGCTCTCGGAGAGAGCGAAATACCACCCGATTGTGACTGCTGAGGTGATTCCGGACCGGGTCGTCCCGGCGCACCTGCCTCTCTTGGATGGGCGTGTTGACGCGATAACGATTCCGGCTCTGAGAAACGGGGAGAGAGATCCCAGCTATCCGTCAGAATTCCGGGTTACTCCACAGACGAGGAGCGTGGCCTCAGCGGTCATTGTCAAGAAGACAGGGTTTGAGGCCGTTCCTTCGCTGACCTGTAGAGATTTTCGCCGATCTGATCTCCCTCTCCTTCCGGTTCTCTTCAAGAAGGGCCTGGAGAACTTTCTGGTCGTGTTCGGAGACCCCTATCCGAATTACGAGATCAAAACCTACGATTTCAAGAGAGCAGAGGATCTGATCAGAGGAATCCGGTCAGTCTTCGACGGACAAAGACCCTGTATCGGAGCCGTAACGAACCAGTACGCGCTGGACCGGGAAAAGGAGATTTCTCGGACACTATCCAAGGTGGACGCGGGCGCGGACTATCTCGTCACCAACTCGGCTTTTGACGACTATTATGTTCTCGACTACATCGACGCCCTCCGATCCAGCGGCCTCAAGGTACCGATCTTCGTCCAGCTGTCCATCCCGCACGGACTGAACAACTTGCTATTCGTGAGTCGACGGTTCTGCATCCCAGTCCCTGAGAACGTGAAGCAGACGGTTTCGCGGAACCCACTGGGAGGAGGAGTCCAGGCGATAGCCCGCGCGTTTGCTGGACTCCGGAACCAGGTTAGCGGTATCCACTTCTCATATCTCTTCAGGAGTCACAACCCGATTCCGACCTATACTCACCTGCTGGACGCTATTGAGAGTGATTGGCAGCTCGTAGGTTCGCTGCAAGCAACTCTCAGAACCTAGACTACCGGAACAATCTAAAGGTCGAGCATTCAGAGTCTCAGCACAGAGCCTTTGAGTTCAGAAAAGATAGCATTCGCGCTTCGGCCCGGAGTATTCTCGCCTAAGGAAATCGGAGAGATTTCCACTGTTCTGGACAAGAACAGCAAGGTCACCCGTATCTTCATTCCTGATATTAGAAGCGGATTCGAATCCCTCGAGGTCGTCTCGTCGATCCTCGCTCTGACGACCCGGGTCCATGCGGGAAGCGGAGTAATCAGATTACTCGAGCACGATCCCGCCCTGCTGACGCGAAGGGTCCAGACGCTGCAGGCGTTCTCCTCCAACCGGTTCTTCCTGGGAGTCGGCACCGGGGCTCCTGGTCCAAAACCTGGCAAGTCAGTAGCCGCACTGTTGCACAGGCTGGACGAGCTCAAGAAAGGCTTCCGCGCACTTCCCGGAGGAGTAGAGCCCCCAGAGACCTATGTTGCTACGCTCAAGCGGGGGATCGCAAGACGCGCAGTAGGCAGGACGGATGGTCTCCTCTTGAACTTCTGTTCTCCACGGCATGCTAACGGCCTGATCGCAGCGGTCAAACCCCAGATGGTCTCTCCCATCGAATTCGCGTGCTATCTGAAAATCTTCTACTCTTCACTGAGCGACGAGAACGCGCTGAGGCTTCTATTGCAGGAGTTTCTCAACTACGACTCCATGCCTCAGTACCACGAGATGTTCTTGCAAGACGGGACCGCCAAGGCGATCTCGGAAGTAAAGCAGAGCGACCATTGGAACAGTGGATCTGTCGAGGTGCCGAAAGAACTGGTGAGAGTCAGCCTGGCCAATCCCTGCAACGAAGAACTGCATCAATACGTGCAATCTTTTCGAAAAGCGGGAGTCTCCCTCCCAGTGATTTATCCATACTTCCCGGCCGACGAGAAGTCGGAGTTCAAACTTGAGACAGTGAAACGAATTCTAAGTGTAATGTGACAGAGCAATTCTTAAGTCGAAGAGTAGTGCGTCGGAAGCCCATGCAATCTGTCACAGGCAAGGTTAGACCTGTTCCTCAAGAGTATGCGTCTGTTACACCATACTTGATCGTGGACGGAGTACCAAGACTCATCGATTTCCTGAAGCACACATTCGACGCGGAAGAGAGAGCGTTGATCAATGACAGAGAGGGTCACGTGGGTCATGCCGAGATCAAGATTGGCGGTTCCATCGTTATGATGGCCGATTCGACCCGTCAGTACAGTCCCATACCTAGCCAATTGTACGTCTACGTTGAGGACGTCGATCATACCTACAAGCGAGGCGTGGAAGCGGGGGGAGCCTCTGAACAGGTGCCGACAACCCAGTTTTACGGCGATCGGACCGCGGCCGTCAAGGACCCTACGGGGAACATCTGGTGGATCGCCACCCGCATCGAAGATGTGCCTCCTCAAGAGATGGAGAGGCGAATGAAGGAACGTTCGTCTACGGGCACCGGCTCGACCCCAGGCCAATAGCCCGAACATCATGACTTTCACGGACAAGAACACTCAATTCTCTCGCATCTGTTTCAGAGACGCTCCAAATCAAATATAGTTCGGAACCGGACTCCAGCGAAAACTGCCGTCTGGAGACCCGACGCGTTTGGTAGATGTAAGCCAGAGTCAAGCCCGGGTTCTGCAGGCTCTCATCGAATCCGAGGGAGCAAAGACCCCCGACGAACTCGCGACGCGGTCGGGTCTCGCCGACTCCGCCATTGCTCGCGCGGTACTGACCCTCTCCCAGAACGGACTGGTAAGGGAGCGGGTCGAGAAGAAGACAGAACTCACGCTGACGAGTGAGGGAAAGTCGTTCCTCGAGGAAGGCCTCCCGGAGCGGAGAATTATCTCGACTGTCGCCAAGAGCGGTGGACGGCTTGGGCTTGGAGAGGCTCTTAGTCGATCCGGGCTGGACGAGAAGTACGCGTCCATAGTGACAGGGTGGATTAGCAGAAAGCACTGGGGAAGGATCGAGAAGGCCGACTCGGATCTGCAAGTCGTGGTCGATACAGAGCCCGCCAGTGACGAGGATGAGCAGGTTCTGGCTCGCCTGAAGAGTGGAAGCGTCATTCTCGAGGAGCTACCGGCGAACTTGAGAGAATCTGCCCAGCGTCTTATCAAGAGAAACCTTCTAGAGGCTAGAATCAGGAACCTGCGAGAGATCGAGATTACACCAGACGGGAGAAATGCCGTAGCCGGGACCAGGGCGCGGCAAGAGGTGAGCCTGCTTACCAGCGAGATGATCAGCTCTGGCGAGTGGGAGCGAGTCAGACTCCGAAGCTACAACGTGTCGTCTCCAGTTCCTCAAGTCTTTCCTGGTAAGTATCATCCCTACCTGCGATTCTTGCGGATGGTGAAGCGGAAGCTTGTCGCACTCGGCTTTAGAGAAGCCACTGGTCCGCTGGTAGAGACCGCCTTCATCAACTGCGACTGTCTCTACATGCCACAGAATCATCCAGCACGAGAGATTCACGATCTCTATTATCTGAAGGACCCGTCAAGGGCGAGCCTCGAACAGTACAGCGATCTCGTGAAGCGGGTTGCGGAGACCCATGAGAACGGCTGGAAGACAGGCTCGACAGGCTGGCGGTACAAGTTCTCTCTTGATGAATCGTCGAAGTTGATTCTTCGAAGCCACGGGACAGCGCTCAGCGTTCGGACTATGATCTCGAAGGATCTCCAGACTCCAGGAAAATACTTCGCCATCGCGCGCTGCTTTCGTCCAGACATGCTTGACAAGACTCATCTGACAGAGTTCAACCAGGCGGAAGGCATTGTTCTTGATCCGAGTCTGAACTTGCGGAACCTGCTTGGCATCTTGGAGATGTTTGCCAGGGAGGTTGCGGGGGCGGATCGGGTCCGTTTCAAGCCTGACTATTTCCCGTTCACAGAGCCGAGTGTTGAGTTGCAGGCGTACCGGGAGGGTGTTGGCTGGATGGAGTTTGGTGGTAGTGGAATCTTCCGTCCCGAAGTGACGGAGCCGCTTGGCGTCAACGTTCCTGTCCTAGCGTGGGGTCTCGGGATTGACCGGCTCTACATGATGCATCGTAAGATCCGGGATATTCGCCAGCTGTTCACTTCTGACCTGGAATGGATTCGGGACCAGACGGTGGGCTAGAATGCCAAGCGTACAATTCTCGCTGACTGATCTTGAGGGGCTGCTGGGCAAGACGGTTCCCCGAGACAAGGAGGGGCTCAACGATATTCTGGCGTTCGTCAAAGGGGACGTGGAATCGCTCGAGGGGGACGCGGTCTCGATCGAGGTCAAGGACAGCAACCGTCCCGATATCTGGTCGGTCGAGGGAATAGCGCGCGCGCTGCGATATCAGCTGGGAACTGGTCGAAGTAGACAGATCAGAGTTGCTGACAAGTCCGGCCTCAAAGTTATCATCGACACGCGTGTGAAGCCTATTCGTCCCTTCATCTCGACCGCGATAGTCAGGGGTCTACAGCCGTCGGAGGAGGCGTTGAAGGGCTGGATCTCTCTGCAGGAAAAACTGGACTTGACGTATGGGAGGAAGCGGAAGAGGGCGTCCATCGGATTGTACCAAGCGGATATGATCGCGTCGCCTCTCTCCTATACAGTCGCCAAGCCAGACGAGGCCAGTTTTGCTCCATTGGGGTCCGAGACGAAATCGAGTCTTCGGGAGATTGTGGTGAGTCATCCTAAAGGATCGGAGTATGGAGAAATCATCTCCGGTTTTGACGAGTGGCCGCTACTGGTTGATGGAGAGGACAAAATTCTCTCACTCCCGCCAGTTATCAACTCGAACGACCTTGGAAGAATAACGCCGAATACGAGAAACATCCTTGTCGAGGTTACCGGAAGGGACGCTGAGACTGTTCATAACACGCTGAAGATCGTGGTCGCATGTCTCGCCGAGCGGGGAGGAAGAGTCTACAGCTGTTTGGAGACCTATTCTTACGGTTCGCCGCGTAGGGTTGTGAGCCCGGACCTCAGCCCTACCCCTACGAAACTGAGCCTATCTCGGATCAACAGGCTACTGGGGACCTCTCTCAACTTGAAAGAGGCCATGCGATTCGCCGAGAAGGCTGGGTACGGGGTACAGCGAGCATCCGCCGATACTCTTCACCTCGAGATCCCCTGTTATCGAATCGACATTATGCACCCGGTAGACATGATTGAGGACATCGCAATCGCTCTACACATCAACAAGCTTAAGCCTGAGTGGCCTGGGATCTGGACCGTCGGCGACCTTTCCCCAGAGACCATTGAGACGGAGGCGCTGGGAGAGGTTATGGTCGGTCTCGGATTTCAGGAGGTCATGACCTATGTATTGACTTCGCCCGACGTGGTTGCGGGAAGGATGCAGATGGGCAGCGAGAACCTTGTTACCCTCCTGAACCCGAAGATGACAACCCACACTGTGATGAGAAACTGGGTCCTGCCGAGCCTTCTAGAGTTTCTGTCGCGGAATACGCATGTCGACTATCCGCAGAAAATCTTCGAGATAGGGGCAGATATCAGTCGAGGAGAGAATTCATCGCAACCAGTAAGGGAGGAGCGGAAGGTTGCGGCCGTGACTATTCACGCCGAAGCTGGTTTCACCGAGATTCGATCATCGCTAGATGCGCTGATGGAGAATGTGGGGCAGCGCTTCGAGGTCAGGACGACCGAACATCCCAGCTTCTTGTCAGGAAGGTGCGGCGTGATAATCTCCGCCAGTCGAGATATTGGAATCGTCGGAGAAATAAGCCCAAGGGTCCTCCGAGCTTGGGGGCTCAACCTTCCGGCAGCGGCCTTTGAAGTCGATCTTTCCCAGAAAACACCGTCAGGAGTCTAGGAGAAGTGCCGAGCAAACTAGTCCGTTGCGCTGATTGTGGTTGCTCACCCGAGGAATGCCGAGTAGCGGAATCGCCTAACGATTGTCCGAATTGCACGCTTGAGCCTTGCTGTTGCTGGATAGCGGCGGGAGGTACTAACGGAACAGGTTCGGATGAAGATGGTTGAGAAAAAGTTCGTAGTTACTCCCTGGGAAGTATCGGGAATTGTCGATTATGAGCGTCTCATTCGCGAGTTCGGGACCCAGCCGATAGGTGGGGGTCTCGCTAAGCGTCTCGAATCGAGCCTAGGCGACACGGCATATTTGGTCCGGCGCGAGATATTCTTCTCCCACCGCGACCTGAACCTGGTCTTGGACGATTACGAGAAGGGGAAGGGATTCTTCCTGTACACGGGCCGGGGTCCCAGCGGGCCGATGCATATTGGGCATATTCTAAGCTTCTACTTCACCAAGTGGCTCCAGGACAAGTTCGACACGACGGTCTACATTCAGATTACTGATGATGAGAAGTTTCTAGAGGAGAAGAGAGGCCTCTCCTATGAGGATACTCAGAAGTGGGCCGAGGAGAATATTCTCGAGATTGCGGCTGTGGGCTTCGACCCTGACAAGACGTTCATCCTCCAAGATACCGAGTTTGTGGGACACGCGTATCCGTTGATCTTGAAGATTGCCCGCCGCGTCAACTACAGCACGGCCAAGTCGGTCTTCGGCTTCACCGGTGAGACGAATATCGGTTTCAGCTTCTATCCCGCTATCCAGATCCTTCCGAGCCTCTTCGAGAAGAAGAGATGTCTGATACCATCAGCGATTGACCAGGACCCTTACTGGAGGATACAACGGGACATCGCTGAATCGCTCGGCTATCATAAGGCGGCGGCTGTTCACAGCAAGTTCATGCCCCCTCTAACCGGGATGCAGGACAAGATGAGCTCGTCCAAGCCGGAAACAGCCATCTATCTGAACGACAATGACAAGACTGTCCGGAACAAGATCTACCGTCACGCTTTCTCAGGCGGACAATCGTCGATTGAAGAGCATCGGAAGCTGGGCGGTAACCCTGATGTTGACGTTCCGTTTCAGTGGCTGTATATGTTCTTCGAGCCAGATGATAAGAGGATAGAGGAGATACGGTCCGAGTACAAGAGCGGACGAATGCTGACGGGCCAGATGAAAGACATTCTGGTAGAGAAGGTTACGGGATTCTTGCGGGACCATCGGGAACGGCGGGAGAAGGCACGGACACAGGTACACCTCTACAAGAAAGACGGCAATTTGGCGCGTGAAATGTGGAAGCACGACTTCAGCAAATCATAGTATTCCTGAGAGCAACAAACGGTACCCGGTTCATTAGTGGAACTTTCCTCCTCTCTCGAACATCTTGACTATCCGCCTAATCTTCGCCTTCCGCTTCTCATTGCTCGTTGTGGTCTCAAGTCTCAATGCTTGTCGACGGTTTGTTGTGACGTCTAAAAGGAAAGAGGGGCGGGAAGCGGCTTTTTTGGTCCGCTTCTAGACGAGGGCGGGGACCGGGGTCTTTGCGAGTAGCTCGTCGAGGCGCTCAAAAGACTCGTTGATTCCCTGTTCCATGCCCGACTGCATCATAGCGTCCCGGTCAGCAACCGTCTGAAAGACGTCGTGAATAATCAGCCTCGTTCTTCCGCCAGGCAGATCCTCAAACCGTGCAGTCTCCAGACTAACATGTCCCTTTTCGGGTAGTCCTTCGAATTCGAAGGTGCCGATGAGTCGTTCGGGTGGTAGAACCTCATGGTTCACGCCGTGGAATCCATATTCGGTGCCATCTGTGTCCACGTGTACGTATCGCCATGCGCCACCCGACTTGGGTTCAAACTTTTCCAGCTTCATCTTCAATCTTCTCGGGCCCAGCCACTGGACGTAGAGTTTCGGGTCTGTGAACGCCTTGAAGACAAGATCTCGGGGCGCGTCGAATTCCCTTGTTATGAAGGCCTCCTGTTTTCCCTGCTCTGCCATAACACTCGTCTTGTTTCTTACCATTCATTCACCTCCTCGTGAGATGCCTCTTTCCTTTCTCTGCCGCGAGTAGATTGTCGAGTCTGTCAAAGCGCTGGTCCCATAACTGCGTCGTATGCTTGATCCATCCTTCCAGGCTGTGCATCGTATCAGGGTTGAGACTGTAAATGTGCTTCTGAGCGCGCCTTTCTATCTGGACCAGTTCGGCCTCGCGTAGGACCTTGAGATGCTGCGAGACTGCAGGATTGCTCATGCTGAAGTTATCGTAGATATCCGTTGCGGACATGCGACCATTTGCCGCCAAGAGCTCTATTATCGTACGCCTCGTAGGATCGGCGAGAGCGTCGAACAACTGCTGGTCCGGTATGTGGTTGCCTTCTCGCTGCAGAGACAAGTTGCTAAGCGGTAGCTTAATTAAGCCTCCACTTAATAAATCCTACGAATGTCCGCCCTCTATGGGCATCCATCGGACCCTTCTTTCGCCATCCTGAGTTTTTCGCGGTAAACGACTTGGTTCCTATGAAACTTGCGTATCGAGGCTGAACTTAGCGGAGCGAATCTCTGGTCTGCGAGTCTGCGAAGAGCTGGACCCTTCCACAGCTCTGACAGACGAACGCGTCCAGATGGAGGACGCCCTCTCCGAGCTCCGCCCAGTTTCCAAAGAGCAGGTGAGCGGCCCCGCTAGTTCCTCCGGTCCGGAATGGAATGTCGCCCATGTCAGCCATGGCAGTGTTGCAGCTTGGACATTTTACAACGAGGCTAGTTTGAGAAGACGACTCGGACAACACAATCACAGAGGATTAGCACTTACTGGCGCTTAAGCTTTCATCGCTCACAGCTTATCAGGTCTTCTAACGGTGGAAACTACTTTAGTCAGTCTAGAGTTTTTAGACGCCTGATCAGGCACGGACAAGTACGGGCGTCGAAGTCCGGGAGAGAAACGGGTCCTGATCAAGATCGAAGCCGCCCACGTGATACCCCCTCATACACAAACGCAACGATAGAAACCCAAGACAGGAACGATCATGACAACAAACCCAGAAGGGGTGATAGCGACGGAGTCATGCTGTCAATAGACCCGGAAGCGCCTCGAATAGCAAGCTGAACCTGGGGTCCGATGGCAGAAATGATGAAGCGCCAATTAAGTAGTTCGATATCTGAGAATTCAACACTTTTCTTCGAGTGTGGATGAGCATAATATGGAGGCGGCAGGGGTTGGCTAAAGATACCGAACAATTTTCTCGAGAGAAGCTGGCCTTCTTCTACTAGCCTTGAAGCTTCTCTCTCTCAGGATGTGGCGGAGAGCCATGTCTCTGGTCATCTTCCTGTTTGGCGTCACGGTGCTATACCTCGTTTACCTGGCATTGACCATTGTTCCCTCCGGGACTGATCCACGAACTGCCAGTGAAGCCTTGGCAAAGGATCCCCGAGCGGGTTTTGCCGTGGTGATCCTCGGAGGTCTGTTTCTTGCCGGGCTAGCTCTTGCAGGTTCCAGATTTGCATACTTCGCTTACACAAGAATCAAGGAGCCAAAGCATCCGAGCCTGGAACACAAGCCTCCTGCCCTCAGATTCTCTCGCTGCCCCATATGTACCGAGAACATTCCATTCGGTTCGCTAGGCAGCGACTTTCGCAGACACCTGAGAGGAGAACACGCTGATTATTGGAGGTGGAAGCGGAATTGGAGCATTGCGATCACTGTTGCCTTAGTGACGTGGATGATACTTCTATTCCCACTACTCATCTTCGGCATCATCCCAGGAGCAAGGACGGGCGCAACGTCGGCGACATTCTACGGTATTGGTGGCTACATCTCAGTGGAAGTTGTAGTCATGATTCTTGCCGGATGGTCTAGTCGAGCGAGGACGAGACGGTTCAGAAAAGAATGGCAACAACAACACCCGCTCTATGCGAGAATCTACGGGAACTTGAAGGGTGTAAAGGCCAAGGTCAAATTCAATATCGGTCGAACATTCATCTTCAAGGACCCGTTTCTACCTTTAGAACTGCTGCATCCTGGCTCATTGCTAGTTGTCCCTATAATATTGTTGTTAGGCCGGTTTACGTTGAGAAAAGTGACACTGGACAAGTTTGAGAGTAGCAGGCTCTGGCTCTACGACGCCTTCGACACTCTCACTTCATTCGAGGTCAAGAGTCTCTCACCGTCGGATTTTGACACTGAAATAGTACTCGTTCTTGAGAGAGGTTCCCTCGAGATTAAGACTGAAAACTCAGCTGACCTTGAGTCCATCCGATCCGTTGTCCGTGCGGCAATCATTCAACCCTCAGCCTGACACTCTAGCACGTTCAGTCAACAGACCTACAACCATGAACCTCGAAGTGTCTTTCACTGATGAAAGATACAATAGTCAACCCTTTGCTCTTACAAACAACTGACCCCTGGTTGTTCGACTCTCAGGCTCTGGATTCTTTCAGGAAATCAGGCGAGATCGTAGCCAGGCTGAGAAAGGACGTCCCGGTAATGGTCAAACCAGGGGTCCAGGCTCTCAGAATTTGTGACGAACTCGAAAAGAAGATACGGGACCAGGGTGGCAAGCCTGCGTTCCCCGTCAATGTTGGGATCAATGAAGTTGCGGCCCACTACACCTCGCCTCCGGGAGATACGTTGACGATACCGTCAGGTTGTCTAGCCAAGATTGATTTCGGGGTCCAGGTCGATGGTTATGTTACGGATACTTCTGTTACGGTCTGTTTCGAGCCTAGGCTTGAGCCGTTGGTCCAGGCGGCTGATGAGGCCTTGGGGAATGCGATTCGGGCGTTCAGACCCGGGGTCAAGTTGTCGGAGATTGGACGGGTCGTCCAGTCGACCGTCCAGAAGTATGGGCTCCGGCCGATAAGCAACCTTACGGGTCACAAGATCGAACGGTATACAATTCACGCGGGCAAGTCCGTCCCGAACGTTGGCGGGATGAACGGGACCAAAATTGAGGAGGGCGAGATCTATGCTATTGAGCCGTTTACGACGCTGGCGAAGGCGGCGGGTGCTGTGGTGAACGGGTCCAGCGCCTACATCTACAGGTATGTAAAGCCGAAAGGAGCGACCTCGGAGGATTCGAAGAATCTCCTCGCCTATATCCAGTCAAACTTCTCAACCCTACCCTTCGCGTCCAGATGGCTCGACAAAACATTCGACAGAGAGACCGCCAAGAAAGCACTATACGACCTAATAAAACACAAATGCGTCAGCGCCTACCCAGTCCTAGTGGAGCAGACAGGCAACCCGGTCGCCCAGTCAGAACACACAGTCCTAGTAAACCACGACGGCTGCACCATACTAACAGGACCCTAGTCTAGTTCAACTTGGAGGTTGTATGGGTAGGGGAATCTCTCTGCGGACGATACGGCCTCTGGCCAAATAGTATGCGTAGCCGTACAGTATGCTGGGACCAAGATAGAGCAGACTGTTCACGTATGGGATATTGTTTAGTACGAAGAAGCTGACGCCACTTGCCGCTGTAGTCCCGCCGTATCCGCACCATAGAAGAATTCGGCCAGTCTTCTCCTGCAACGCGTATGTGAAGAGAACTTCAGCCACTCCAAAGATGGCTACTCCTACTATGATGCCGACATAATACCCGCCTCCCATAAGCGATGAAAAGCTCGGCGGGGCGGAGCTAGGAATATAATATTGATAATTTGCGAGGGCCGAAAATACCAACGCGACTCCGACCCCAATTCCCGCAACTATGGCGATGACGAAAGTCACGATAGACCAGATGACGTTCCGAGCATGTACGGGCCCGAAAGCGTTACGTCCCAGAATTACCAGTATCGCCCCGACCAGTTGAAACAGGTTGCCAATCATTCCGAGTATCGGAACCCAACTGACGAAGAATCCAATAGAAATGACCAGCAAACCAGTCTTGGTCCGGTCTATCTCTCCGGCCCGTTCCGTCACATAGTACGCGGTCGTGAATCCATAGAATGGACTGGCGGGAGACGTCGCGGGCAGAGAAGGCGTTGAAGGCGAGGCGGGCGGTCCGGAAGCTAGACCGGCTAACTGATTCCCGCAGGCAGCACAGTATCTCGCCGTTGCCGGATTATTCGTTCCGCACTTCTGGCAGGCCACGTAGGGCGTTGCAGCCGACATGCATGATACTAGCTACGTTGGGAAGAAGTCAAGCCAGCTAATAAACAAGGCAGCAGGGAATAAGGTAGCTGTGGATGCCTGTATGTTGCTGAGGAACTCTTCCCGATGGTTCAAAGCGGGTCAGTCCTCCACACTCCCTAAATACGAGACTTTTCTCAGCATTCTATGGTCTCGAGTGAATGAGCCAATCAAAAGTCGTACAAGTCCTCACTCTCCTCCTGATTATTATCGGAATCTCATCCCCAGTCTTCATCGTACATGCTGCGAGCTATACTCCAGGGGTCAGCGTGGGTCAATGGGCGAAGTACGAGACGCTGTACGATAGATGCCAATCCAGCGACCCGACGATGTGCCAGAGCCAGGGCAATGGGGATTTGAACGACACAGACTATGGACTGATCCGGATAGTAGACGTTTCTGGGACAACGGTTACCTTCCAACTCTTCACCCAGTACAAGAACGGGACGACAACCTCGGAGGGAGCACAAGTCGATGTTGCTACCGGATATTCCAACGTCTCAAGCTTCGGTTCCGGGGCTCCGTCCGACTATTTCGTGCTAGCGGGAGGCTTGCAGATGGGCGACCATATCTGGAACTTCGACACTGCTCCTACGTTTAATCTGACAACTACCGAGCAAGTTTTCGGTGTGCCAAGGTCAATTAACTTTCTCAACTACTCGTCCTCTTACAGTTACTCCGGATTCACATTCTCATCCTCCACAGGCTTCGCCTTCGACCAAGACTCCGGCCTGTTCCTCGAAGTGTCCGCCGTTTTTTCCTCAAGTTCCCCATACGGAAGTAGCCAGACGGCTTTCGCCGTGGGAATGGTCGACAACAACATCTGGCTCACCTCCACGCTACCGGACTTTACGATCGACACAGTTTCCGGTATAACCTTCCAGGCGGGTTCCTCAGGCACCGCCACGATCACACTCACTGTGGAGAACGGGTTTAGCTCCAGCATCAGCCTAAGCGTCTATACGTCCAGCGGTCTTACCTGCACGCTCGACCAATACACAATCCAAGGTTCGGGAACCGCGACGCTGACGTGTAACGGTCAACCCGGAACTTACACCGTTACGATAACCGCAAGTGGTGGATACGCCACACACTCAGCCCAGACAGCGGTAACAGTCACTAGTGCACCGGACTTCGCGATTAATCCGATTTCTTCAATAACATTCCAGACAGGGTCTTCAGGTACTGCAGCGATTACATTCGCCGGCCAGGGCGGATTCAGCTCCAGTATTATCCTAAGCATAGATGCACCTAGTGGTCTTACATGTACACTCGACCACTACACTGTCGATAGTTCGGGGTCCGCCACGCTGACATGCAATGGACAGCCAGGAACCTATACTGTGACGATCAACGCCAGCGGTGGGGGCTCTACTCATTCTGCCCATACGAACGTCACAGTCAATAGTGCGCCAACTGCAAACCAGCCCAGTAACGGACTTCCACTGACATACGTCTACATCGCAGTCGCTACAGCGGCCGTAGTAGCGATTGCAGGCGTAGTCTTCTTCCTCAGAAGAAAGTCCCCTTCAGCTAGGCCAGAGCCCAGCGTTCCGACCCCAACCCCACAAAGCCCCGCCTAGCGTCTCGCCTATGAGAAATGGCGCGTAAACTCTGGAATCTACAGAGCTAAGTCCGGAATCGACCAGCCTGTTTCGGGTTACACCATTGGTCTCGTGGATTATTTCTCGAGCGACAACTGCCTGAGAATATGGTCTGTTATCGTTGCGTCAAGAACCGCCAGCCCGCCAGATTTGAACAGGGTAGGATCACCGTCACGCAGTACCACCCTCTTTCTCCCGATTATGATTTCTCCAAGCTCTAAAATCTCCAACTCTCGAATCGACCCTTCTCTGATCGGCTCGATAATGTCGCCGTAAGTGGTGAGGGCTTGCGCTCGTGAGTCTACGACCACTCTGGACCTTTTGACGAGTGCCGTGTCCACCTCCCTGGCTTCTGGGGTTGCGCTTCCAATCGCGTTCACATGGGACCCTGCCTTGACCAAGCTTCCCTCGAAGACTGGAATATCAGACGTTGTCGCGGTAATGATCACATCCGACTCTCTCGCGACGCGTCCGGGAGAGTCAGCAGCTACAACCGCGATCCCATGGTCCCGAGACATTTTCTCTGCAAACAATTCCCGTCTGGCCTTGTCTCTGGAATAGACGAGGATCCTGTCAAAGTCTCTGACCAGCATAAGCATCGGAACGTGCGTCGTTGCTTCCATCCCCGTTCCGAACACTCCCAGAACCCTGACGTTCTTGCGGGCCAAGATATCCGTGGCCACAGCAGTGCTTGCCGCGGTCCTGACAGCCGTGAGCCACTCACCATCGACCTCCGCCACCTGCACCCCAGTACTCGCATCGTACGCGTAGATCGTCAACAGGACCGTTGGCAGAGCGACCTTCGGATTCCCTGCATTGACACGCGCTACCTTGACAGCAACGCTTCCCTGACCATACACATGCCCAGGCATGAAGAACATCGACGCCCCACCCGGAACCGATAACAGGACCCGCAGAGGATTGACAGCCTCCCCACGGGCGAGCCTCACGTACGCCTCCCGGACCAACTCGATAGCTTTGGCGAAGGGGAGGAGACGCTTCACATCATCCTCGGTCACACGAAGCATACGGCCAACGTTCGACACAACGGCATTATGATTTCCCAAGCATCAGCGGCGGCGATAAATCGTTCATTCTCCCACAGCTCTGTGGCATTAATCGGTAGAGGAACACATGAGGTAAGACGAACCCCCAGGGGGTAGTAGTAGCTTGAACCCCCAGGGCAAGCCAGAGTTCACGGCTTTCCTAAAGTCTAAGGAATTTGTGGCATGGCTTTCCACACTGTCAAACGAGGGCACCCACGACACCTACAGTTCTTGCCTCTTCAACTACTCTATCAACCAACCGAGATCGGGGCACGACAGAGAACACCCACATGGCATGAGACAATACCTCAGAACCCAGGCTAAATGACGCAGAAGTTGAAGGTACTGCTAGACTCCTGAATGCTTGAAGTTCACTTACTTGGTAGATATGTGGTGGGCTGTATCTTGCGTAGTCCCAAGTCTGCCAGATAGATGCGCCCGTAAGAATCAGGGGCTGTAAGGTATTCCGGTGCGCATTTGTTTCTAGCAGTGTGACTGTCTATCGGACCTCGTGAGGGAAACCCTCGATAATTACGGCGGGGTTCCCTTCGAGCCTGTCAACATTGTTGTCCGATGATGTTGTATGTCTGAGACATTCTCATGGTGCCAGCACCCTGAAAGCAAGTGTAATCCATGTTTGAATCCTCCGTGGTTCCTATGTCAGCGGGAGGGTCTTCTTTCACGAGGTTCTTGTCCGAGAGATAGTACAGAGTACCTTGAGCGGTTGTGAAGGTCACCGTGTCATAATTTGAGCCACACCAGCAAATGTTTGACCTGATCCAGATCCAATTATGCGGCGGATAAATTGTAACGGAGTAAGGCTGAAACCCGAAACCCCAAAGCTCAAAAAAGACGCTAGTGATGACATTGTTCGTCTCGTATTCATTGATGTACCAACCCGCATCCCAAGCCATTATAGCGGGTAGTGTCACGCATGTGTTGAGTGGGAACTGGGTGTGGTAACCTAGCCAACCACTAATGATATTCCAGACCTGAATATTGAAGTGGGCACAACCGCTTGAGTTAGTGGCAATAACGGTCTGGAACCAATCGGAGGGACCGTTCTGGAACCAGATGGATTGGTCCTTGTCGGGATTGTATTGCAAGCTTATCTCGCCATGCGGCGGGGGATTGAAAGCAAGTCCTTGGGGGTTGAGCCATGCTTCCACGTTCACATATGTAGGGATCCCATCTTCTTGCCATTCTCCGTTGTCGTTTCCGTACCAATGGATGTGGGCATGGACCGAGGGGAGGAGTGTTGCTGAGACTACGGTCAGCACTCCTATTGATGTCAAAACAGCACGCAGGTAACCTTGCATTAGCTTCCAGTCCCGCCCACAGCGAGGGTGCACTCGGCGACTCGCCCAGCGGTTGGAAGAATGACCGAGGGCGGTGTGGGGCCAACCCACGATGTTTCATACGAGTGAGTTAGAGGAAGCTTGTCGATTTGCAACCAAATTGGTTTGCTTGCCCAAGCGGTTACCGTTATCTGGGTACCTGCCGAAATCGTAGCTTTTAGACGGATCATCGAAACGGTGAATACGACACGTGAATTTGAAAAGTTGCCGACTCCATTTTTGACATCCCCCAACACGTAAGCAGGATTATCATAGCTAGTTTTCAGAGTGTAGTTCTCAGCTGCCCCGAGTTGGCCGTTGAGATAGAGACCAACATACAGAACTGTCCCAGGTTGAATCTGGTAGGGAAATACGACCAACTGTGCCCCAATAAAAGTTGACAAGCTACGATTCACAGAATAAGAGGTCGAGATCAATGAGTTCGAAGGCATCAACCAACCCGAATTTCCCAATTCGTTGCTACCCCAACTCCAGTGACCAGTGGTGTAACCCAGTCGAGGGAAGATCCGGTCATATTGGACAGCAAATACGATCAGCGACGCACCAGCCAAAAACACGAGTATGCAAACTATCTGATTGCCTCGTAATAGTGGCAATGTTTAAGCTAGTTGGGTGAACCACCTATTTTATATCGTTTGCGGGCGGATATTCGCGTGATCCACGTTGCAACTCAAATTCACCGTGAGAACCAGCCTACTAATCACTGCGATAGTTCTAGGCCTCCTCCTGCTAATCCTCGGTCTTGACGGCAAATTCACTTTCGTAAGTTGCACAAATTATCCGCCTGGAAATGCGAATTTTTGCATTAACGTCACCTCGCTGGACTGGCTAGCGATTTTGGCCGGATCGTTAGCTATGCTTATCGGGGTCATCAGCCTGATTCGCAATTTGTTGCATTCACCGAAATCAGATGGAGTCCCGAGCATTGCAGCGCCCAGCAGTCATCTCGACTCGAACGGAATCTCTATTGACTCCTTCGCGACCGAGTAGCTCCATGTAGCCATGGAAACCTGCCTACTGATATTTCAGAGTCAATCTAGAGATTCCGTTGTCGGCGACAACGTGGTCGTCCCCTTGGTCGGATTCCTATAGCGCCCGAGTGTCCATACCCCTTGGAATCGCCCTGGAGCCGAAAACCGATCTATTGTCGTGTTAATCCTCCCACACTGACCAGGAACAGAAGAATCATGCACTAGAACATTTCCTGCAAAGCCGGTAAGGACTCGTATGTCTAGAAGATTCTTGAAATCGATCGATACTCGTGCGACGGACTCGGCGAATCCTACCTGCGCTGGGGCGGCTCGCCGTAAATCCCGTCAATGAACAGGTTCGACGTGTTACACTGCGTACAGAGGCCCAGCGTCTTCGTGACATAGTCACCAAGCGCGAAATTCTTGATCTGCTTGAAGCTGCACTGCTTACACTTGACGATCTCGAAGACACGGTTTGGAGCCGGATTCGCCAAGGCGAAACTCCGCCGGACACGCATCAATGAAAACGCGACAAACCCCAGCGCCAGTGTAGCGACTACAAAATACAACGCTTCGCTAATGGGACTCCCGCCCACCTGGACGAGATTGACCAACGCGTAGAAGCCGACGAGCACGAGCACAATATAGAGTATCATCAGTGCTATTGATGGGCCGCTCCGCGGCCTCGCCGATGCCACTTTAATGAGACCCTACTGACCTATGCCGATAGTGTTGCCGATCCCGGCCACTATAATAGTATCGCCGGGCTTGCTCCGCTCCACGATCAGACTCTTAATCCTCTCAAGAACCTTCTCCCCCGCCTCCAGGATCTCTTTCCGCATAGGAGTAATAGCCTCCAAGATACTCTCCTTCACAATAACCGCGTAGACAGGAATTTTGTTCTTGGTCGCCTCCTCCTCGATCTTGAACCGCTCCGTCCCGATCCCGCCGATAGCGGCGCCGATCCCCTCGCTGACCTCTCCACTGTTCTCCCCCTCGAACTTGAGCGCCGCGTCAATCATGACAACCATCGAGACCTTCCCTCCATTCTCCTCTATCAACGAACGTATAGCGTCCCCCGGCTTCCCAACATTACCGCCCGGACCCTCAGCCTTTAGTGCGATAATCCTCCGATCCTCCAAAGTCGTCTCCGCCACGATAACGTCCTTCTCGACCTTCCGCTGCGACTTGTCCTTCATCAGCCTCGACGCGACCAAAGGACCAATGCCATCCCCGATCGGCTGACCCTCAGCAAAAGCCCGCGCTGCACCCAGATAGGCTTCCGCCTCCTGCATAATCAGCGGCAAGAGCGCTTGGAGCTGGATTATGATGAAGATACTGTTCGTCTTCTTCCCCAACAGGTAGAAGTGGCGTATGATACGGTAGATCGTGTTCAATGCCCAAGACGCCTCCACCAAGTTCGAGAGATTGTTCAGCTGGGCTGGATCAGCGCTCGGTGCAATCCTGTGAACATCCTCCTTGAACTTCATCTCATGCACATCCAGGAGATGGTCGAACTTGCTCACAATCCCCGACGGGTCCATATCGACGGGCGTGATGAGGAACTGCTCCATGAGCACGTTCAGCTGCGGCATAGGATCAGATGTCGGCTTGCCGATCTCCTTCACCGTCTTCAAAGTCAAATCCTTAGCCTGGCCCCGGATGACGTCAAGGCGTCGTAGACCCCGGTCAATGTCCCACATGTACTGGCGCATCTGCAGCTTCTGACCAAAACCGAAGAAAAGCAGGATGAAGAGGAGCGTGAACGCGATCTGAGTAATATTTCCTACGTTGCCAAAGAGGTCGCCGAGCAGATCAAGCGGGACAACGGTCAGCAAGAACGGAATCTAAAGGATACTTCTCCGCTGAATGTTATAAAGATTGATTATGCGCAAAACCAGCTTCGCAACTCACAGATAACAATCCAGTCGAGATCAGGAAACGGTCTCCGACTCCAAGTTCGAAAATGGAGTTGGCAGCGGTCAGGGCTTCGCGTGGGCTCTCGCACCACACTACCACCGAGATCGCCTGGGAGATTCACTTCCGTGTTCGGAATGGGTACGGGTCCTAGCTCCCAGCTATGGCCGCCAACCCCAGAAACCGGCAGAGAAAACGCCTAGTTAAGCCTTCCCGGAAAATCAGTACGAGAACGAAGGCTGAGGAGCAATATGATGATAATCAGACTTTTTCTTCCGAACAAGAACCGCCAGGATCAACAGAAAAAGTATAACGCCTCCCGCCACCAACAGAAAGATAGGTATCCCGGACACTTTGAGGGTCGTCAAGTTCGGAACCCCGTTAACCACAACCGTAGTCTGGCCCTGCCCCGGCGTAAACTCGCTCTTGTAAGCACGAACCGTCACAACAGGACTCGAACTCTGGAGCGGCGTACCGAATATCGCCGTATAGTTTCCATTACCCGAATCAGAAATCGAGTAGAAACTGCCCCCCGGCACTGAAGACGAGAAATTGAGCGAGGCTCCCGGAACAGTATCAGTCCCATTAGTGACCTTGATCATCAACGTAATCTCTCCACCAGGCGTAATCGAGGACGGTTTCGGCGAGACTGCGACGGTCAACAAGGGAAACGGGTTCACGGTAATACTCGTCTGGTTCGTCGCACTAAGATATCCTGTCAAACTCGCAGTGACTTGGACAGTTATGATTACAGTGGAAGTTATCTGACTGGGCGGTGGCGCTGTAAAGTTCACCTGATAGATCCCGATGCCAGTTGGCACGGGCTGGGAGAGCATCCAGCTTGTTGGCGGTGGAGTTGTGAAAGTCAGGTTGGTTCCCGCCTGTGGGGCTGTGCTGTTCCTCACGGTTATCGTCAATGTCGCATTCTGTCCCGGCTCGAGGACTGTGGAGCTAGAAGTTATCGTGTCGAATAGTCTCGGCACGGTCGCACCCAGCGCATAGACCTTGCGGTCCTTTGAGCCGAAGAAGACCCGGCCGTCGGCTACGGCGGGCGAAGAGGAGACTTGTCCACCCGCAAGGTATCTCCACCGCAACGTTCCTGTCGTCATGCTCAGCGCGTAGAGGTAGCGATCATTAGAGCCGACATAGAGAGTGTTGGATCCCAGTGAGAGGGCTGGAGAAGATGTTACCGGCCCGATCGTGCCTGCCGCTGGATATCGCCAGATAGTGGTACCGGTTGTTGAGTTGAGCGCATAGACGATTCCCGCGCTAGTCCCGAAATAGACAATCCCGTTGTAGATAGCTGGGGTCGTGGCATTTGTCCCGCCCCCCGTGTTGAAGGACCAGACTAGACTGCCGGTGGCCTGGTTGAGAGCCAGGAACCTGTTGCCGTCGAGACCAACGTACACGTTACCATAGGCCTCGGCAGAAGCGCTGGTAACTGTTGTTCTTATCCCAGTACCATAGCTCCACAGCTGGGCTCCCGTCGTCTCGTTGAGAGCAATTATCAAAGCCGGGTTGAAAGCGCCCACTCCAAAGAAGACCCGCCCGTTACTGACCGAAAGGGAGCCTTCGACATAGTCCGGAATGCCCGTATTCTTCCAGATCACCGAGCCCGTCTGCGGATCCACGGCAAGCACTTCGGCGAAGCCTGAGGAGGGCGACAGGAAGGTACCGTAGAAGAGGATGCCATCAGCTAGGACGGGAGAAGACGTGACGGGCGTGAGATTATCGTTTGCTATCCTCCAGTTTACCGCACCGTTCTGCTCGTTGAGAGCGTAGACGTACCCATTCTTGGAGGAGACGTAGACCATTCCGTTGCCGACCGCGGGGGTTCCTATGATGTTCCCGCCGGTCGGAAATGACCAGATTAGAGAGCCCGTGTACTCGTCGAGCGCGTAGACAGATCCATCATAGGATGGGATGAAAACGTAACCATCCGCGACCACCGCTGATGGATAGACAAGATTCCCAGTTGTGTAAGTCCACATGAGGCTCGCTGAGGCGGGACCGGAGGCGGGAGTGACCCCGGCACGCTGAGCATCATAGTGGAACATAGTCCATGGATAGTCGGTCGTTCCAATTGGACCCGCGTTGAGAACGGGACCCGGTTTACTTCCTGGGTTATCTGTGGCTATTGGGAGAATGAACATGGAGGATAGGGCGAGCACTAAGAGTAAGATCGGCTTCCTCAACAGTATCGCCTAGTGCTCCCGCCTCATCATCACTGAATGCTAGTGACGGTCCCCGGAACTAAAGACGGGTGTTACCAGCCGACCGGACGAGAAGGGATACCGCCCTGCGGCGAATCTCCGAAAGCCAGATTAATCCACTCGGTGACGGGTCGGAGCTAGGCGATGTGTCCTTGATATTCGCGTTCCTGATCTTCTTCCGGGTAAGACCACTTACCGAGGCGGACAAGAAGAAAGCAGCTACCGGCTGGGAAGAGTTCAAGAAGAAAATGCCGAAGGATGTGGCGATCGTCTCCGAGTATGCCCATATCTGGGGCACCACGTATAATGGCATGATACTCGTCGAGTCGCGCGACCTTTCCGCGTTTCATGATTTCTGGCATCGTTTCCGCGAGACGACACGCTGGTATGTGCCCGAGACGAAGACGTACATCGCCCAGAAAGAAGAATAGCAATCAAGATCGGCTGATTCCTCCACCGAGGTCAGCGATCTTCGGGTAACTGAAATACGCGTGACCTGAAACGAGTTTCGCCCACGTCTCCGTCTTAAACAATTACAATCCTGTCCGGGCTGATTCCCTTGTTGACGGCAAAGGAATCTGAGATACTCGGGATACTTTTTGGGGGTGGGTCGATGTCTAAGAATCACGGCTCGGTTCAGATCACGATAACAGGTCACAAATTCGATGACTCAGAGTATATGATCCGTCGAGTACGCCCGATGTTCGAAGAAATCTTCCAAACCTCCCTCAAGGTACTGCTAGTGAAAGATGAAAATACGATGATCCTCTACGCGTATTCTAAACGAGTTGCCCTAATCCTGCACAAATGGGGAATGCCTTTTGGCCGAAAGAAATTGTCCCATCTGACACCAGCTCTCGCTTTAGATGAAGTATCTTTCATCAGAGGCCTATTCGACACGGACGGTTGCGTATATCGAAAATATGGCCCCTACATTCAAA
>Ga0209375_1000305_pt1 | contig 44535 bp, 33 predicted proteins | sample GraSoiAngelo_131_FD_185888 | JGI IMG/M metagenome (GOLD analysis project Ga0209375, IMG submission 185888) | Grasslands soil microbial communities from the Angelo Coastal Reserve, California, USA - 14_0929_02_30cm (SPAdes) (version 2) | ecosystem: Environmental > Terrestrial > Soil > Grasslands ...
CCAACGAACGGGGTCGCGGGGTCGACGAGGGTCCAGCGGTGCACCGACAGGTACAGCGCGAACAGCATGGGCGCGAAGGAGAAAACGGCGAGGTGGAGTGCCGAGGGAGCGAGGAATCCCCACGCCGCGACCGTCTCGCGCAAGCGCTGCGGGCGCGCCGCCTCACGCTCGCCCCACGCGGTCAGCGCGGCGCCGAGGGGCCCGAGGAACGCCAGTCCGAGCGTCAGCGCCAGCCACCCGGCGGTGGCGGCCTCCGCCGGCACCGTGCGCAGCTCGGCCCACCGGCCCGGCGCCAAGCGGACGGCCACCGCCGCGCGCGGCGTTCCCGCAACCGTGCGCCGCCACGCGGCGTCCCCCGCGCTGTCGCCGGGCATGAGCTCCGCGCCGCGAACGATCTTTCCGAGCGTGGCGAGCGAGAACCGCGTCTCCGGCACGCGCGCCACTGCCTCCTGTATCAGCAGCCGCGCGTCGTCGAGCCACCGATCGGTCGAGTCCTCGGCCGTGGTCCGGATGTCGCCGAAGGCCACGACCCCAAGCAGCACCGCCGCCGCCGCGTACCAACCGAGCGCGCGTCGCGGCCGGCCGGGTGCGCGACCCACGGCCACCGCTGCGAGCGCCCCGGCGCCGAGGCTGAGCAGCACCGCGAGCGCGGTCCACCAGGACAGCCAGCCTGCGCGGGCCGGCCACGCCGCCACCCCGCCCACAACCTCCCACCCGTCGCGGTCGAACAGCGGCGCGAGCGTGGCCGCGCCCATTGCGCGCGCGGCTGCATGCCGGCGCAGCCGGTCGAACTGGGAGGGCGTGAGCGGTCGCGCGGTTGCGCGCACCAGCGGCGCGGTGCCGTGATACACCTCGACCTCTGCCGTGAACCCCGGGAGGCCGTCGAGCGCCCGGCTCTCGATCAGCAGCCGGGGCAGATCGTAATCGGCGCTGCCCCGCGCTGGGGGCGCCACCAGCGCCAGGTAGGCGGCCGTCGTCGCGGCAACCCGCTGAGCGAGCGCACGCTCGGCGCGCGCGCTCGCCCAGCGCACCGTGCCGAGCACCAGCAGCGCGCTCGCGGCGACGGCCGCCACGGCGCCACCACGCCAACGCGCCACCAGGGTCACCGCGTGGCCCCCAGCACGCGGTCGAGCTCGCGCGCCATCTCGCGCGCCGCCGCCGCAGGGTCCGCTCCCGCGAGCGTGATCCGGTCCACGAGATCGGGCAGGGCGGCCTCCACTTCCCGCCAGCGCTCGATCCGGGCGCCCCACGGCACGCGCCCAGCGGTCGCGGCGCGCAGGAACGCGGCCTCCCAGCCGAGCGTGTCGCGGGCCACGAGCGCCCGGGCAGCGGCCGTCACGGCCGGCAGCTCCAGCCCGGCCTCGCCACGCACCGCGTCCGCCAGCGAGTCGGTGAGATACGCCGCGAGCTCGATCGAGAGCTTCCGCCGCGCGGTCATTGCAGGTACAGCGTAGCCCGAGGCGTAGATCACCGTCGCCGGACGGAAACCGGTACGGTGTGGGATGGCGACGAATCCGACACGCAATCGACCGGCCAGGACAGCGGGACGAAACCGAGGCACCCAGAAGTGACCGGTGGTCATCATCGCGACGCGGCCGCTGTTGAAGAGACGGAAGTTATCGCCGGCCGACTTGAGCAGATTGTGGGCGCGCGGGGCGATGCCCTGCCTCGTCATCCAGCCCGTGTACCAGCGAATCGCCTGGATCGTCACCGGCGCATCGAGGCATCCCGAAGCGCGCCGCCCGTCGGGGCAGAGCACATCGCCTCCGCCGGCCCAGACCCAGGGAATCCAGAGGAGGGGACGCCGATCGAAGTAGGTGCCCCACTGGTCGATCGCTCCGTCGCCGTCCGTGTCGCGCGTCAGCCGCTTCGCGATCCGGAGGAAGTCGTCCCACGTCCAATCATCGGTGGGATAGCGAATCCCCGCGCGGTCGAACAGGTCCTTGTTATACGCGACCACCATCGGCGTATAGCCCTTGGGAAGGGCGTACACCGCGTCGCCCCGACTGAAGATGGAGAGCACCGTCTGGTCGAGACACCCCAAGTCCACGCCGGCGCGCGCGAGATACGGCGTCAAATCGAGCACCACGCCGCGATTCACCAGCGCCGGAACGTCGATGTTGTCGAGCAGGAAGACGTCGGGCGGCGAGCCGGCCGCCATCGACGTGAGCAGGCGCTCGCGATACTCCGCTTGATAAGTGGCCGCGTTCTGCTGCACGACCCGGAGCCCCGGATTGGCCGCGAGGTAGGGCGCGAGGGCGCGGTCTTCGAGTTTCGCCTCGAGGTAGTCGGCCCAGTTCGCGAGCTCGAGCGTGACATGGTCGCCGCCCCCGCTCCCTCCCGTCGCCGCGTTGCAGCCCCACAGCACGACACACACCGTGAGCGCGCGCTTCACGTGAGCCGCTCGCCGGCCACGTCGAACAAGTGCAGGCGGCGGCGATCGAGCTTGACGCCGACCACGTCACCGGGCCGCAGCTCGACGAGCCCCGAGAGGCGCGCGATGAGCGCCTGCCCCCCCGCCACCAGGTGCACCAACGTCTCGGCACCCAGCGGCTCCACCACCCCCACCGCGGCGTTGCCCACTCCCTGGTCCTCGCCGCACAGGCTCACGTGCTCGGGTCGCACACCGAGATGGATCTCACCCTCGTAATGCTCCAGTGCGACGGGCACCGACAGGCTGCCGCAGTCGACCACGCCTCCTCCTTCCTTCATCCCCCTGCCCCGGCCGGCCAACACGTTCATGCCCGGGCTGCCGATGAAGCGAGCCACGAAGACGTCCGCCGGCCGCTGGTACACGTCGACCGGCGTGCCGAGCTGGCGCAGGCGGCCCTCGTGCAGCACGGCGATCCGTTGCCCCATGGTCATCGCCTCCACCTGGTCGTGGGTGACGTACACCATGGTCGCGCCGAGGGCGCGGTGCAGGCCGAGCAGCTCGCGGCGCAGCTCGCTGCGGAGCTGGGCGTCCAGGTTGGAGAGCGGCTCGTCGAAGAGGAACGCGCGGGGCGCACGCACGATCGCGCGCCCCAGCGCCACCCGCTGGCGCTGCCCACCGGACAGTTGGGCCGGCAGCCGGTCGAGCAGCTCCGTCAGACCGAGCCGCTGCGCCGTCTCCTGCACGCGGCGCGCGATCTCGGGCTGCGCCACGCCCCGCACCTCCAACCCGAACGCCAAATTGGCGCGCGCCGTGAGGTGCGGGTACAGGGCGTAGTTCTGGAATACCATGGCGACATCGCGGTCGCCGGGCGGCAGGTGGGTCACGTCGCGCTCACCGATGAGGATCTCGCCCGCCGTTGGCTCTTCGAGCCCGGCGATGCAGCGCAGCGTCGTCGTCTTGCCGCAGCCGGACGGCCCCAGCAACACGAGGAACTCCCCGTCCCGCACGTCCAGGGACAGCTCCTGCAGAGCGGGCTTCGTCCGCGCGTCGAATGTCTTGCTGAGCCGCCGCAGGGTGAGCGACGCCATGCGGCTCAGCGCTCCCTCTGAGTCAGCTGCATGCGGCCTCCTGGGCGAGCCGCCGGCAACGATGCCGGACTTTCCGGTCCCGCGCTACTCGGGGCGGCGCCAGGTTTCAACGTCGTGCTCGTCGCTCAACGCAAGCCGCACCTCGCGACCGCCGGCACGCCGATCCGTCGCGTCATCCGAAGGCGATCGTCAGCGGGTCGCCGACCGTGCCTTCCCCTGCCGCGCGACCGTCGATCTTGACGCGGAACCGCGGGCCGTCCATCGCTACCGCCACCTCCCGCCCCGCCACGCGCACTCCGTCAAGCGCGGCGCGCGTGACGCCGAGGGGAAGCGGCCAGACGGTGAGGCCCCGCGGGCCGTCCGGCAGCACGCCCATCACATGGGACACGATCAGGTCGTTCACCCAAGAGTGCAGGTAGTCGTCGATGCCCCGATAGACACTCGGCCGGCCGGTGTGGGGGTGATAATGCTCGAAGCCGTTCGGCCGGTCGGGATCGCCGTCGAAGGTCATCATCCGGGCGAACTGCCGGATCAGCTGCCCCAGCTTCCCCGCCCATTCGGCTTGGTGGAGCCGCACGACGCGCGCCAGCGCATCGATGACGTGCGAGTTGGTCATGGGCCACACGCGCCCGTTCCACGGGCAGTTGTGTCGCTTCCCCTTCCACTCCGCGTCCGGATTGAAGAGCGGGTCGTCCACACTCGAGGAGGGGACGGGATACGCGGTCCAAAACTCGGCGGGCTCGAACAGGTGCCGCTCGAGCCCCGCGATATGGCGCGTGTCGGCGAGATCGGTGCCGTACGGATAGAAACACACCGCAGCCTTCACGCTCGTCGGCCGCGCCGTCCGCGGATTCACGTCGAAGAACATCTCGGCCGCCGGGTCCCACATCTTTTCGAGGATGGCGCGTCCCGTCCGGGTCGCGGCCTCGCGCCAGCGGCCGACGTCCGCCACGCTCACACGCTCGGCCAGCCGCTCGAGCGCGCGCAGCAGCCGGTAGGCGTACACGGTGACGTCCACCCCCTTGAGACGGATGCGGCTCTCCCAACCGATGCGGTCCGCCTCGGGATCGACTGCCTGATAGCGGGACATGTACTCCTGGCCGGTCTCGAACTGGTTCACCACATCGATCATGCCGGTGTGGTTGGCATCGCGGGTCCGGAGCAGCCAGGCGGCGTACCGCACGAGGGCGGGATACACCTCGGCCTCGAAGGACGGATCCGGATGCACCGCCTCGAGCGCATCCAACGCACCGCCCCAGTCGGCGTGATAGAAGTCCGTCCCCCTGAGGTGATCGACGTAGACGCGCCCGGGGAGCGAGCCATCGGGGTTCTGATGCGCGAGAAACGTCCGCAGTACCCCGCGGGCCCAGTCAGGCGCGGCAAGCCAGCGCAGCTCGCGCATGTGGCACTGGGCGCTGTAGGTGATCGGTACGTGGAAGTAGCCGATCCCCTCGCACACGGTGGGATGCTGATAGTTACCTATCCGCCCCGCGATCGCGTTGAGGCGCAGGCCGTACCAACGGTAGCGCCAGTGGCGGTCCAGATACTCGTCAGAGCAGCGGAAGTTCGGAACGGAGGCGAAGTACTCGTGCCACCCCCGCTCCGCCGCCGCGCCCGGCCGGTCGGACGCGCCCGAGCGGTCGGGCGGTCGCGCGCTCGGGCGGTCCGGCCCGCCTCCCCGACCCCCTTCGAGCGCCAACGCAACGGAGGCTGAGAAGCGTACCGTGCCGCGGGGTGGGAGCGGGAACCGCCGCTGCAGCCCCAGATACATGACTCCATGCGCGTCGATCCCCTCGAGGTGAAGCTGATCGCGCAGCCGGCCGTTCGTCTGCCACCGGTCGTAGAACGGCGTGAGGTCGAATCGAGGCGGGAGCGCGGGCACCGACGGCTCCGACCGGTAGGCGCCGAACGACTGAGCGGAGGGATCGAGCGTGAGCCGGTGGGCGACCCGTGCGCGGTGGTCCCGCCGATCGGAGACCTCGCGCGTGAAGCGCAGCGCATGCTGCTCGGAGTGCACGTCAGCAGCCGCCAGCGACGCGCCGTCCACCCCCGTCCAGACCACGACGTCCACGCTCGCGGCCCGCGCGGTGGGATTGCGCAGCTCCCACTCGGAGGCGAGCGCGCCGCCGGGCGCGCTGCGGGTTTCTCGCGCGCGCCAAGGCCCGAGCGCGTGATCCAGGGTCAGCGCCGCCGGCGTCCAACGACGCCGGAGACATCGCACGGGCACGGTGCGTCCCTCTAGGAGGAACGTCACCGTGAACAGCGGGCGGATCGCGTACTGGAAGAGGTGCGCCTCGTCCCAGAACCCGGGCGCATCGAGCCACTGGGGGAACGGCGGCGCCCAAATGAGCCCGTCGCCCGCCCCCAAGTACCACTTGTCGTCCCGCGCCCGGAAGGACGCCTGGGCGGTGGCGGCGAGCCTATGCTTCAAGCGTCGCGATCTGCCGCAGCAGTTCGGTGTCGTCGCGCCGCTGCCCCAACTCGGCCTCGGTGTGCTGCCAGCGGATCTGCCCGGCACGATCGATCAGGAAGTAAGCCCGCTCGGTGAAGAACTTCTCCTCGATCAGCACGCCGTACGCCCGCGCCACGGTCCGCTTGAAATCGGACAGCAAATCGACCTTCATCGCGTGCTTCGCCTTGAACTCCCTCAAGGTGGGCACCGAGTCGACGCTGATCGGCAAGACGGCCGTGCCGGCGCTCGCGAACCGGTCGAAGTCCTCACTGAACGCGCACAGCTCCGCGGTGCACGTCGAGGTGAACGCCAACGGGAAGAACGCGAGCAGCACGTTCTGTTTGCCGCGGAAGCTCGAGAGCACGACATCCGTTCCGGCCGTGCTCGGCAGCGTGAAATCCGGCGCCAGCGTTCCCTCCTCGATCGCACACGGAGGCGATGCGGAACTTGTCGTGACGGACACGTGTTGTCGGGGTAATGTCACAAGCCACGCCGGGCGGGGCAACCCTGTGCGCCTGGCAGGTTTGAATTCATGCGACCGCGCGTGCATTTTTAGCTGCCTTGCAGCTTGGTCGAAGCAGCAGCAGATGTCCGGGACACTTACCTCCACGGAGAAGGTCATGGCGCACACCCTGCCTGCGCTGCCCTACGATTTTTCCGCGCTCGAGCCGCATATCGACACCCAGACGATGCAGATCCACCACGGCAAGCATCACCAGGCCTACGTCAACAACTTGAACGCGGCGCTCGACAAGCACGCCGAGCTTCACAAAAAGAGCCTCGAACAGCTGCTGCGCGGCATCAACACCATCCCCGACGACATTCGTACCGCCGTCCGGAACAACGCCGGCGGACATCACAACCACTCGCTCTTCTGGACCATCATGGCGCCCGCGGGCAAGGGCGGTGGCGGCGAGCCCGCCGGGGCCCTGGCCGACGCGATCAAGAAGACGTTCGGAGATTCCGCCAAGTTCAAAGAGCTGCTCGCCGGCGCCGGGACGAGCCGGTTCGGAAGCGGCTGGGCCTGGCTCGCCCTCGCCGACGGAAAGCTCGAGATCTTCAGCACGGCGAACCAGGACAGCCCGCTCATGGACGGCAAGGTGCCGGTGCTCGGGCTGGACGTGTGGGAGCATGCGTACTACCTGAAATACCAGAATCGGCGGCCGGACTACATCGCGGCGTGGTGGAACGTGGTCGACTGGCAAGAGATAGGGAAGAGGTACGAGGTGGCGAGGAAGTAGGACAGGCAACGGCTAGACGCAGAGACGCACGGCGGTGAGCAGGCAAGAGGGTCGAGGAAGGCATTTCCTGACACTGCTACTGTTCACCGCTGCGCGTCTGTGCGTCTAGTCGTTTAAAGGTGCGCGTTGAGAAGCGGGAGAATCCGGAAGATCCCGCGATTGTTCTTCGCCCTGTTCACCACACCGATCTGCACCCCCCTCAGCACGTAGGCCGAGTTGTAGATCCCGATGGCGACTCCACGCTGTAGCCCTCTGACCCGATTGTAAGCGCTCACCGACACCCCCGAGAGCGCCCGCGTCTTGAGGTACAGACCCGCGACGTTCAACCCGGTGACACGAGGGCTCTCGACGCGGTACCCGGCGATCGAGAGCCCGGTGATCTCCCGGTCCGCCACGACGGCCAGGCCGGCCAGCCCCGCACCCGCAAGCCGACCGTTGGCGACGACCGCGAGCCCGCCGAACGCGAGCCCTGTGACGGAGCCATTGGCGACGGTCGCGAGCCCGCCACCACCCACGCCCCGCACATCCCCGTTCGCCACGGTGGCGAGGCCGCTCAGCGCGATGCCGGAGAGGTCACGATTCACGACCGTGCCGAGCCCCGAGATCGCGACACCCGTCAAGTCGCGGTCGGCTACGGTGCCGAGCCCACCGACCCCGATCCCGGTCAGGCTGCCGTTCGCCACCGTGCCAAGGCCGCCGAGCGCGATCCCCCAGATGTCGCGATTCGCCACCGCCCCGAGGCCCCCGAGCACGACGCCGCGGATGTCGCCGTCGGACACCGCACCGAGGCCACCGAGCGCGACCCCGCGGATCTCTCCGTTTGCCACGAGGCCGAGGCCCCCGATTCCCAGGCCCTCCAGCGAGCCGTTCGACACGGTACCGAGCCCCCCGACGCTGATCCAGCGCAGCCGCCGCTCCGCCACCACACCCCCCAGCCCGACGGCGATCCCGCTCACCTCCCGCGACCCCGGCACCACGCCCAGCTGCAGACCGTTCACCGTGCCGCTGAGCGGCTCGCGCGGCTTCCACAGGGTGATGTTGACCCCGTTGACGCGCTCCAGCTCCGCGTCCTGCACGTTGAGGCGCATGCCGTTCACGCGAGGCGCGTTGCCGACGCTGAGGCCGTTGTCGTGGATCGTGAGGCCGATGTGGAAGTGCCCGTACCGGCGAGCCGGGGTCGTGTCCTGCGAGGCAGTGGCGTCTTGAGCGGCGAGCCTAGCCTCGCCCGTGAGGGCGGGGCGAGCCAGCAAGAGTGCGGTGCAAACCCTCAGCACGACGGGCATCGCCGCCTGTCCGCAAGGATCCCAGCCCTACGGCCCGCCACGGGCCGGCGTTTCAACCGTCGAGCGGCTCGACCGAGACGTCGGCCCCACCGGCGGCACTGTAGCGCACCGTCACGCGCCACGGGCGACAGCAGACCTGACAGTCCTCCACGTACTGCTGATGGGCGCCGCCCCCTGGATCGAGACCCACCTCGCTCGCCGCCCCGCAGTGCGGACAGACGACGAGCGCCTCCGAGTCCGCAGTGCCGTCACCCTCGGGAAAGTCGTCTTCTGCGGGATCGGGCTCGGCAGGGGTATCGATCACGTGGCACGGCGTCAGCGGTGCGCGAAGACGGCGGTGCGGCCGGCTCGGTCGAAAGTCAGGATGGCGTAGCGCGCCGGCGTGGGCGAGTCCATTCCTGGCGAGCCGGCGGGCATACCCGGAACGGCGACGCCTGCGAGCTCCGGGCGCTCCCGCAGCAGCCGGGCGATCACGTCCGCGGGCACATGCCCTTCGATCACGTACCCGTCGACCACGGCCGTGTGGCACGACGTGAGGTTCTTGGGAACGCCGTAGCGCTCCTTGATGCCCGACAGACTGGTCGTGTCGTGGACGACGACCTGGAATCCCGCGGCGCGCACATGCTCGACCCACTTGGTGCAGCAGCCGCACGTTGCGCTCTTGTACACGGTAATCACGGGACCGGGCGCGCGGGCCGCTCCGGTGCGCGCCAGCAGCGCGCCGCCGGAGATGAGGGCGGCGACGCCGACCGCCACAGGCATCCACGTGGTCTTAGGGAACACGGGATGTAAAGAACCCCGAGGGCGGCCGCTGGGCAAGGGGCCTACACGTGTTGCGGGCCCCCGGCTAGCGTCTCGAGCACAGCCGCGTGCAGGGACCCGTTGGAGGTCACGAGGCTGCCGGCGTAAATCGAGCGTTCCCCCCTTAGACCCGTTGCGCACCCGCCGGCTTCTTCGACGATCACCTGCAGCGCGGCGATGTCCCACGGCTTCATCGCCGGATCGATGCCGATCTCCCCCGCCCCTTCAGCGACGAGCATGTGCTGATAGAAATCGCCGAAGCCGCGCGTCCGATCGACCTGCCCGATCAGCCGCGAGATCCCGCCGGCAGGCCCGGCTTCGCCGGGGCCGAGGTTCCCGTGGAACAGCGTTGCCTCCCGCAGCTCGCGGATCCGCGACACCTCGAGGCGACGCCCGTCCCGTAACGCTCCAACGCCGCGCGCGGCATGCCAGCGCATCCGCAGCGCGGGGGCGCTCACCACTCCGGCCACGACCTCGCCGCGTGCTTCGACCGCGAGCAGCGCTCCGAACACCGGGATGCCCCGCACAAAGTTGCGGGTGCCGTCGATGGGATCGATGATCAGCCGCGCTTCGCCCTGTCCCGGCTCCTCCCCCTGCTCTTCGCCGAGGATGCCGAGCTCGGGGTGCCGCTCACGCACCAGCGCGCGTGCGGTCGTCTCGATCGTCTGATCTGCTTCGGTGACAGGGCTCGCGTCCGGTTTGGCGGCGACGCGCAGCCCCCTCACTCGGAAGAACCGCAGCGCGATCTCGTCGGCGCGGTCGGCCAGCTCGGTGAGAAACGGCAGCCAGTCGGCGGGGGCCGCGCTCACCGCTAACGCCCCAAGGGAATCTCGAAGCGAGACTTGAATACCAGCCGGTTCGCCGCGGACGTCGTTCCGAAGCCGACGCCGACATTCAGCTCGACGTCGTCGCCGAGCTTCAGGTCCACGCCTGGATAGAACTGGTGCACCTGCTCGCTGCCGGGCAGCGTACTGCCGAACAGGCCGCCCTTGCCGTAGTACTCCACGCCCAGAGCGACCACCTTGCTCACCGCCACTCCCACGCGACCGCTCGGCTCAAATTCCCACTCCGCGTCGCCGCTCGTATCGCGCGCCGCGAGCGATCGCTCGATCACTGGATTGAATTGCAGTTGTAATCGCCCGATCCGCTTTTCGAGGATCGGCCGAATCTCGAGCCCGGCCGTGGTCTCGTCGTAGGCAGCGGGGGAAAACTCCAATTCGGCCGCGAGACCCAGATCCACAGGCAGCCGCCACGCCTCCGGCGCGCGCACGCGCGACCGCACCCGCCAGCCGGCATACTCCACTCCAGGGCCGGGGCGATATGCCGACAGGAGGTATGCCGTGACCTCCCAATGATCGGTGAGGCCCCTGGTCAGCTCAAAGGCGAGATGGACCTGATGCTCGGTCGGGGCAACCGGCCCGTCAAAGGCGGTGGTCCCGCGCGCGGTGTAGTTGAGATGGGTGTCCAGCTCCCACGCCCGCCGGGGGGCCGTCTCAGAGCCGTAGACCTCGATTTCAAAGGGGTCTTGCGCCTCGGCCACTGAAACGAGACACACGCCTGCCACGACCAGCACCGACGCAGCAAGGCTCATCAGTCTGTTCACGCTGCCGGCATCCTGTTTCGGGAGTGAGTTGGTTCGGGAATTCCGAATGTAATTATCGGATTTCGGAGGGTCAAGAACTCCGCCCCCTCGGCTTCCCTGCGTGGCTAGTTTGCAAGCAGCGGAGGAGGAAAGACTCGTGACTCACACGACCCCTGCCGGCGCGGCCGGGCCACTTGGCCCGGGCACGCCCGCTCCGGACTTCACCCTGCACAGCACTCCGGACCAGACCGTCTCGCTGCGCGACTTCCGCGGCCGGCCCGTGATTCTCGCCTTCTATCCCGCCGACTGGAGTCCGGTGTGCGGCGACCAGATGGCGCTGTACAACGAGATTCTTCCGGAGTTCCAGCGCTTCGGGGCGGAGCTCCTGGGCATCTCGGTCGACGGCGTCTGGTGTCACCTCGCGTTCGCGCAGAGCCGCAGGCTGCATTTCCCGCTGCTGGCGGACTTCGAGCCGAAGGGGGCCGTCGCGCGGCGCTACGGTGTCTACCGGGAAGGCGATGGCACCACCGAGCGGGCGCTTTTCGTGCTCGACGGCGACGGCACCGTCCGCTGGAGCGATGTCGCGCCGATCGGCGTCAACCCGGGAGCGGACGGGATTCTGAGAGCGCTCGAGGCGCTCGAGACGCCGCGAGGGCGGGGGTGAGCAAGCAGCGGGACGCGACGGTGCTGGCGTCGCCGGTGGGAGAGCCGGATCACGCGCACGGGCCCGCGAACGCCGCGGTGACGCTCGTGGAGTACGGCGACTTCGAGTGCCCGCACTGTCGTCGCGCGTACCCGATCGTGAAAGAGGTGCAGGATCGGTTGGGCCCGCGCCTGCGGTTCGTGTTCCGCAACTTCCCCCTCACCGAGCTGCACCTGCACGCTCAGCACGCCGCCGAGGTGGCGGAGGCCGCCGGCGCACAGGGCAGGTTCTGGGACATGCACGATCGCCTGTTCGAGCGCCAATTCGCACTCGAGGACGACAACCTGATCGAGTACGCCGGCGAGCTCGGGCTCGATGCCGCGCGGGTGGCGCGGGAGCTCGCGGCACATACCTACAAGGCTCGGGTGCGCGACGACTTCATGAGCGGCGTGCGGAGCGGTGTGAACGGCACGCCCACGTTCTTCATCAACGGGGAGCGGCACGATCAAGCGTGGGACGTCGAACCCCTCGCGGCAGCGCTGGAGGACGCCGCGCGCCGGGCTGCCGCCGTGGAGTGAGCGGGATCGTGTGGTGAGGCACTGAGCCCGGCGATGCACCAGTTCGAGATCATCCTCGCGCTGCTGGTCGCCGTCGTGCTCGTCGGCATTGCGGCGCGCCGGCTGGGAGTTCCGTCTCCGGTGTTGCTGGTGATCGGCGGGCTCGTGATCGCGCTGCTTCCGGGCCTGCCGCGCGTCGCGTTCGAGCCAAACCTCATCTTCGTCGTCTTCATTCCGCCGCTGCTCTACCGGGCCGCCCTCACCGCGTCGTGGCGCGATCTGCGCGCCAATCTGCGTCCCATCGGGTTGCTGGCGGTCGGCCTTGTGGTCTTCACGACCATTGTGGTCGGCGTCGCCGCGCACACCGTGGTGCCCGGCTTGCCGTGGGCCGCCGCCTTCGCTCTGGGCGCCCTCGTCTCGCCGCCCGACGCGCCGGCGGCGACGGCCTTCCTGCGCCAGCTCGTGGTGCCACGTCGCATTGCGACGATCCTGGAAGGAGAGAGCCTGGTCAACGACGCCACGGCGATCGTGGCCTACCGGATGGCGGTGGCGGCGGCCGTGAGCGGCAGCTTCTCCGTCGCCGCGGCGGGGCTGCGCTTCGTCTGGGTCGGCACCGCGGGCGTGGCGGTCGGGCTGGGCGCGGCATGGCTCATCGCGTGGCTGCGCCGCCACATCCATGCACCCGAGATCGAGGCGACGATCTCGCTCCTCACCCCGTTCGCCGCGTTTCTGCCGGCGGAGGCCGTGGGCGTGTCCGGTGTATTGGCGGTGGTCGCCTGCGGTCTCTACCTCGGCCGCCTGGGCCCTCGCATCGTGGCACCCGACACGCGGGTGCAGACCGAAGGGATGTGGGGCGTGGTCGCGTTCGTGCTGGAAGGGCTCACGTTCGTCTTCGTGGGACTCGAGCTGCGAGCCGTGCTCGGCACGCTCGGCGCGTATTCCGTCGGGGACCTCGCGATCGCCGGGCTGGCCGTGAGCGTCGTCACGATCGCCGCGCGCGTCGTGTGGGTGTTCACCGCGAGCTACGGCCCGCGCTGGCTGAGCCGGCGCGCGCGGCACCACGATCCGCCGCCGTCGTGGCGCCACGTGGCGCTGATCGCGTGGGCGGGCCTGCGGGGCGCGGACTCGCTCGTGCTGGCGCTGGCGTTGCCGTTCACGACGGCCGCGGGCGCGCCGTTCCCGGGACGGGACATCATCATCTTCCTCACGTACACGGTGATCCTGGTGACGCTCGCCCAGGGATTCTCGCTCCAGCCGCTCGTCAGCTGGCTGGGGATCTGCGACACCGGCGAAACGCAGCGGCTCGAAGAAGCGCACGCACGTGAGCAAGCGTCGGCGGCCGCGCTGCGGCGCCTCGAAGAGCTGGCGGGAGAGCTCGATGGGGAGACCCTCACCGAGCTACGGGCGCGCTACGGCCACCGGCGCCGGCGCTTCGGAGCCCGGGTGCGGGCCGAGCGCGATGGCAGGGAGGAGCGTCTCGCCCGCGGCCGTCGCGACGCGGTGCTCGAGCTGCTCGAGGCCGAGCGGCGGGCCGTGATCGCGTTGCGAGACAAGGGTATGATCGGCGATCACGTCATGCGTCGGGTGCAGCGAGACTTGGACCTCGAGGCGCTGCTGCTGGGGTCGCGATAACGACCTTCACACTGCGGCCTTCCGTCAGGCCGCCCCTCGCGCCCCGTCCCGCCGCCCGCCATTGTTAGCCGTCGCCTGCCCCCGAGGCCGCCGCCCATGACCCGCATCCGCACCGTCGTCGCGCTGCTCGTGCTTTCCATCCCGCCGGCGCTCGCGCCCGCCCAACAGGCGGACACCACGCTGTGGACGCGTCTGCGGTTCCGCTTCGTCGGCCCCGAAGGCAACCGCGCCGTCGCCGTGGTCGGGGAGCCGGGCAACCCCCTCGTCGCCTACGTCGGCGCGGCGTCCGGCGGCGTCTGGAAGACGGAGGACGGGGGCGCGCACTGGCAGGCGGTCTTCGACAGCGAGCCCGCGCAGGCCATCGGGGCCCTCGCGATCGCCCCCTCCGCCCACACCGTGCTGTGGGCCGGCACCGGCGAGACGTTCTTCATCCGCTCGACGACCGCCCTGGGCGATGGCGCCTACAAGTCGACCGATGCCGGCCGCAGCTGGCAGCACGTGGGCCTCGACTCGACCGGCCGCATCGCGCGCATCGTGATCCACCCGGCGAACCCGGAGGTAGTGCTGGTTTGCGCGCTGGGGCGTGCCTATGGCCCCCAGCAACAGCGCGGAGTGTACCGCACCGCGGATGGCGGCAAGACGTGGACCCGGGTTCTGTTCGTGGACGCGAACACCGGATGCTCGGACCTGGCCATCGACCCGGGCGATCCCAATACGCTGTTCGCCGGCATGTGGCAGTTCGAGGTGAAGACCTGGCACCTGCAGAGCGGTGGCCCCGGGAGCGGCCTGTGGGTCTCGCGCGACGGTGGAGTCACGTGGAAGCGCCTTGCGGGCCACGGCCTCCCCGCGGCGAATCACGTCGTCGGCAAGATCGCGGTCGCGGTCGCCGCTTCCAATCCCAACACCGTCTATGCGCTGATCGAAGATCAGGACCCGACGCTGTACCGCAGCGATGACCGCGGCAACACCTGGCGCGTCGTGAGCCGCAATCACGACATGGCGGAGCGCGCGCCGTATTACGTGCGCTTCACCGTCGCGCCCGACGACGAGGACCGCCTGTACTTCGTCTCGGTGCGGTTCAGCATGTCGCGCGACGGCGGCCAGACGCTCACCCGCAGCCCCTTCTCGGCTGGCGGGGACAACCACGACATCTGGATCGACCCCTTGAACGCCGACCGCATTCTGATCGCGCACGACGGGGGCGCGAGCTTCACGCTCAACGGCGGTAAGAGCTACACGCGGGTGGTGCTCCCGATCGCCCAGATGTACCACGTGCATGCGGACGCCCGCGTGCCCTACTACCTCTACGGCAACCGCCAGGACGGCAGCTCCTACCGGATGCCGAGCCGCGGGCTCGCCGGCGGCATCACCGAAGGACAGTGGGGCCACGTCGGCGGCTGCGAGAGCGGCTTCGCGATCCCGGACACCGTCGACAATGTGACCGTCTGGTCGGGCTGCTACGACGGCGGGCTGGAGGTGTACGACACGCGCACCGATCACGCCCGCAACGTGCGCGTGTGGCCCGAGGCCGGGTACGGCTGGCGGCCGGCGGACCTCAAATACCGCTGGAACTGGACGTTCCCGATCGCCCTGTCGCCCCACGATCACACCCGGGTCTACGTCGGAAGCCAGGTCGTGCACCTGACCACCGACGGCGGCGCCAGCTGGAAGGTGATCAGCCCCGATCTCACCCGCAACGACACGACGCACCAGCAGACCTCGGGCGGCGTCACGACCGACAATCTCATGACGTTCGACGGGGCTACCCTGTTCGCCATCGCCGAATCGCCGCTGCAGGCAGGCGTCATCTGGGCTGGGTCGAACGACGGCCTGGTGCACGTCACGCGCGACGGCGGTGGGCAGTGGAGCGACGTCACGGGCAACCTCCCCAAGCTGTCGCCGTGGGGAAAGATCACCAACATCGAGCCGTCGCACTTCGACGCCGGGACCGCCTATCTCGCGGTGGACCTGCACGAGTTGGACGACCTGGCGCCGTACATCTACAAGACGACGGACTACGGTAAGACGTGGAAGCGCATCTCCGACACTTTCCCCCGCTCCACCCTGTCGTTCATCCACGTGGTGGCCGAGGACCCGGTGCGTCGCGGGCTGCTGTATGCGGGCACCGAGAACGGGCTGTACGTGACGCTCGACGACGGCGCGCGCTGGTTGCCGCTGCAGACCAACCTGCCGCACGCGCCGGTATCGTGGGTGACGGTGCAGCCGCGCTTCCGCGACCTGGTCGTCGCCACCTACGGCCGCGGCGTGTGGATCCTCGACGATGTCTCGCCGCTCGAGCAGCTCGACGCCCGGGCCCTCGCCGGACGCGCCTGGCTGTTCGCGCCGCCGCCCGCCTACCGCTTCCGGGCGACGCAGGGCGTCGCGAGCGCGCCCAACAGCGCCGTCCAAGCGCAGAACCCGCCGGGCGGCGCCGTCGTGACCTACCATCTGGTGGCCGCGCTCGCCGACACCGAGGCCCGGCCCGACTCGGCGGCGCGACCCGACAGCGCGCATCCGCCCGCCAGGTTGATCGTGGTGGACGCGCGGGGCGACACCGTGCGCGTGCTCCAGGGAGAGCGGAAACCGGGGCTCAATCGGGTGTGGTGGGACCTGCGCTACGCGCCCCCCGCCGTCCCCAAGCTGCGGACGCCGCCTCCGGGCAAGCCGTTCGTGCGCGTCGGGCCGGACGGCACGCGCCCGCTCGTGACGTGGGATCTCGATCTCATGCTGCGTGGCCCGCTGGTGCCGCCCGGGACGTACGGGATCCGGCTCAGCGTGGGCGACACGATACTTGCCCAGTCGCTCACCGTGTTGAAAGATCCGAACACCGCGGGCACTGACGCCGATGTGCAGGCACAGACCCGGCTCGCCCTCGCGATCCGGGCCGAGCAGGATAGCGTCGCCCGCATGATCAACCGACTGGAGTGGATGCGGAAGCAGCTGCAGGACCTCGCGGGCCAGCTGCGCACCGATTCGGCGCTGGCCGGCGACGCGAGCGCGAAGCGGCTCGCGGGCCTCGCCGACTCGCTCGAGCACCGCGTCGCCGGCGTCGAGGGCGTGTTGTTCGACGTCCACCTGACGGGGGCGCGAGAAGACGCCTTCCGCAACCCGATGCAGATCTACGGTCGGCTCGCGGCGCTGCAATCCGACGTCGCCGACAACGGTGCCGATTTCCCGCCCACCGCGCAGCAGTTGGCGGTGCACGACGTGTTCGCTCAGCGGATCAACGCGGCGTCCGCCCGCTTCGCCGACCTCGTGGAGAAGGTGGTGCCGGCGTTCGTGGCGGAGCTGCGCAAGACAACACTTAGGGACGTGATCGCCACCGGGATCGACGGCGCTGCGCCAGCGCGCACGGGACCGTGAGGGACGCGGCGGCGCGAATCGAGGACCGTTGGGGCGGTGGCCCCGCTGCCGGCGCCGACGAGCTCGACCAGCTCGTCTATCTCTCCACTCTGATCGGGCGGGAACCGCGGCTGGTGCAGCCGGGCGGCGGCAACACATCGATCAAGCTCGGGGACGCGTTGCTGGTAAAGGGCAGCGGCACCGATCTGCGCACGATCGGGCGGGCGGGGTTCACACGCCTGTCGCTTGCAGCGCTGGCTGCACTGCGGGACGCCGCCGCGATGAGCGACGCCGATATGATGCGCTTCCTGGCGAGCTGCATGCAGCAAACCGACGGGCCGGCCCCGAGCGTGGAAACCCCGCTCCACTCGCTCCTTCCCCACCGCGTTATCGCGCACACCCACGACGTCGCGACGATGAGCCTCACGAACCTGAGCGACACCGTGGCGCAACGCCTGGTTGCCGAGCTGTTTCCCGGCGAGATCGTGTACGTCCCGTACGCCCGTCCCGGGGTTCCGCTCGCCCGCACGGTGAGCGGGATGGTGGATCGGATGCCCCGCGGCGCCGTGGGCCTGGCGCTGGCACATCACGGCTTAGTGGTGTGGGGAGAGGACCCGCGGGAGTGCTACACGCGCCTGCTGCGCGTCGTGAACCGGATCGAGGACCACCTCCAGACGAGCCGGCGCGGCCGGGCGGTGCTGGGGGCGACGGCTCGCCCGATGCCGGCAGCGGAGGCGCGTCGGCGCTGTGCGGAGCTCGTCCTGCCGGTCGTGCGCGGCGCCCTCGGGTCGCGGGAGGGAGGTCGGGTGATCCTGCATTGCGACGACGCCGACGACATCCTCACCGCTCTCGCAGCGGAGCGCCTGCCGGCGCTCGTGCGGCGCGGAATGGCGACGCCGGAGCACATCCTGCGGGCCGGCCGTCTTCCGCTCTGGCTCGAGCTCGACCCCGCTGCGCCGGCGGATCAGCTGGTCGACGCGGTGCGCACCCAGATCTCGAAACAGCGGGCGGACTACGAGGAGTATCACCGGCGCCACGCCGCCGGCGAGGAGCGCCCGCTCGACGATTGGGCCAAGGTCGTGCTCGTACCGGGGCTGGGGATGATCACGGCGTTCCGGGACAAGCGGGGCGCGGTGACGGCCAATCTGTGCTACCGGGCGGTGCTCGAGACGATCGCAAACGCGGAAGCGATCGAGGCGTTCCAGTTCATTCCCGAGCCGGAAGTGTTCGCGTTCGAGCACTGGCCCCTGGAACGCCGTAAGCTGGAAGAGCAGGACGCGCGCGAGCGCGCGTCGCTGCTGCTCCCGCGTCACGTCGCCGTGGTGATCGGGAGTGGGAGCGGCATCGGACGGGCCGCCGCGCGGCGGTTCGCAGCGGAAGGCGCGCACGTCGTCGTGGCGGATGTCGACGAGGTGGCCGCGGACGCGGTCGCGAGCGAGATCGGAGCGACGTTCCCGGGCCGCGCCGTCGCCGTCCCGGTGGACGTCCGGGACGACCAGAGTCTGGCCCACCTGGTCCGGCGGACTGTCCTCGAGTTCGGCGGGCTGGACTGCCTGTTCTACACGGCGGGCCAGACGCCCCGGTTCGCTGGACTGACCGACATCCGGCGCGAGGATCTCCAGCAGCAGCTCGACGTCCACTACATCGGCGCCGTCCTGGCAATGGGCGCTGCGGGAGCCGTGATGCGCCGCCAGCGATCGGGCGGCTCGATCGTCGCATCGGTGTCGAAGGCGGCGCTCGCGCCTGGCCGGGATGCAGCGGCGTACGGCGCCAGCAAGGCGGCCCTGCTGCAGGCGCTGCGCGTCGCCGCCGTCGAGCTGGGCGGGGACGGCATCCGAGTGAACGCCATCAACGCCGACCAGATCGACACGCCGCTGTTCCGCCGGTTCGCGCAGGAGCGAGCCGCCAGCCGAGGCGTTTCCCTAGAAGAGCAGTTGGAGGTGTACCGCCGGCGCAACGTCATGGGCGTATCGCTCATCCCGGCCGACGTAGTCGCGGATCTCGCCGTGTTGTTGGCGAGTGAGCGGTTCCGCTTCACCACGGGAGACATCCTCACAGTCGACGGCGGGCTACCGGAAGCGTTCCCCCGCTGACGGTCAGGCTGCCGGCTTCGAGAGGGGAATGCCACCACCCTCAAGCGTCGTTCACGATCGACCGGGCCAGCGGGAGCTAATCGATTCCAGCGAGCGCTATGGCGGCGACGAGCCCAACTGCGCCAGCGGCGAACGTCAAGGATAGGCCCGGTACCCACCCGAACTCGACGCCCGCCGACCCGACGAAGCGCGAGCCCGCGCGACAGCCGGTCTGATCGCAAGTGGTCACTGGTCGACGCACCTCCGGCCGCAGCGCGATGCCGACCCAGTGCACCGGGTTCCACTTCACGAGACCGTAGGCCGACAGCGTTGCTCCGTAGTCGGAACTGAGGACTGGCGTGCCGAGCGCGATGTCGACGCTCTGATCCGGGCCGATCCAGCGGCGGTAGCGGACGGCTGGCCCCAGCACGAACGCGTCGGCGTCCAAAGACGCGAAGAACGAGACCCCGACCGCATCGCGCGGACCCACGTGTGCGAGTGCACCCCAGTCAGCCATCGCCCGGAAATGCGTCTCCCCCTGTGCCGCCCGGCTCTGGACAGCAACAGCAGGAGCCAACGAGACACGGCCATCTCCTTAACGGGCACTTAAGCCCTGAGCGACCAATCTTCGTGCGCCCCGGTGAGACAACCACTTGCGACCGAGCCAATATACGCGCGTTTCACAACGCAACGCCAGGGACGCGGAGGATCGGGACTGAGCGGCATTGGATGGGTCGCCGCGCCCCCTGAGGCGTTTCCGCGCGCGGCCGACGCCCGGCAATCGTTATTGCAGCGGCACCGAAACAGTCTTGACCTCATCACCTTTTGCAAGCGTGACGTCGGCGACGGCGCGGCCATCCTTCAGCGATGGTATGACGCTGACGGCGCGGGAGCCGGCGTTGCCTCGCAGGGTCTGCTCCACCGCCGCCCGAAGCGATCGCTGCGCCTTCGCCATCGCCGCGATCTGGCTCTGCGCAGCGGTGAGATCCTCGCCTTCGGTGATCGGTTCGGCCTTAACGACCGTACCGCTGGTGTGGTCGACAATCACCTCGAAGAACTTGCCGCCCTTCGCCGTATAGACAGAGAGCTGCAGCTTGCCTTCCTCTAGCTCGAACTTTGCGGAAATCGGCTGCCCGTGACTCGCACTCGCCGCAAGACCCCGCTCGAGAGACACGCGAGCGCTCATCACGGCTTTTGCCACCGCCGCCTGGTCGCCTTCCTCTTCTTTCTGGGCCGCGAGGGTGCTCCCCCAGCACACGGCCGCCAGGGCCGGAACCGCTACAAGCCACGTCGTCCGCTTCATGTGATGCCTCCGATGTCGGGTGCCGAGATCGTCCTAACCAGTTCTCTTCACATTCATCTTGTCCAACGCGGCGCGGAGCCCGTGCGCGAGCTTCAGGGCGTCGTCATTCGCCCAGTAGTGCATGAAGAACAGGTGCGGGCTGTCGGTGAGCATATGGCTGTGGAGGGCCGTGACGGCGATCCCGTTATCGCGCAATGCACGGAGCACGGGGTTGACCTCACTCCCGATCAAGACGAAATCGCCGGTGATCGCCGCCCTACCAGCACTGGTCGGCTGGAAGTTGATCGCCGTCGCCAAGCCCATGGACGAGGGGACCGCGATTCCGTCCGCCGTGATCTGCTCCGCGCGGGGCACACCGACCTGGTACACGCCCCCGTTGACCTTCCCCCGGTAGCCGAGAATCTGTCCAACCTGCGCCGTGTCGATGCCGAAGGTCCCGGCTGGCGCCGGGGCCGGGGGCGCCCCGAACGGCATCGTGGTGAGGGCCAGCGCGGCGTGCACCGCTGCGGCGAGCCGCGCCGGCGTGCCACGCCCGCCAATGTGCATGTACATGACGTGCGGTGATTCATGCAGCAGATGGTTGTGGAGCGCGGTCTGTTCGATGCCGCCTTGCTGGAGCTTGGCGAGCACGGGGTCGACTTCGCTCTCGAGCAGCACGAGGTCGCCCATCAGCATCGCCTCGGTGTCGCTCACCTGATGGAACGCGACCCACGAGCCAAGCGCCAACGCGGGCTTGACCGCCACGCCGGCCGCGGTGACGTGCAGGTCACTGCGCGGCATCCCGACCTTGTAGGCCCCGTCCGGCTGGAGTGCCCCAGACTTGCCCAGTCCCGCGTCCACCTGCTTCCAGTCGATGGGCGCGAACGGCTGTTGTGCCTGGTCGCGTATCGCGATGATCAGTAGGAGCGCGGCGAGCACCGAGATTCTCTGACCCATACATGTCCTCCAGTGAGGAGATCCTGATCCAGCGGAGCCTTGCTCGGAAAATTCTCGCACGATACACTTGTGACAGTCAAGGGATTCGTTTGGGAGACAATACCTCCATGCCGCAGTCTGCCGCGAACCGCTGGGTCCTACTCATCCATCAGATCCCGCCCAAACCCGACTACTTCCGGGTCAAGGTGTGGCGCAGGTTGCAACGTCTCGGCGCGGTCGCCATCAAGAACTCGGTCTATGTCCTCCCCCGCTCGGACGAGACGGTCGAAGACTTCCAATGGCAGATGCGGGAGATCGTGGCCAGCGGCGGGGAGGGATCGGTCTGCGAGGCCAACTTCGTGGATGGCCTGACCGACACCGAGATCGAGGCGCTGTTTCGCACCGCCCGGGACGCGGACTACCGCGAGATCGTGGCAGACGCGCAGCGCCTTCTCAAGGCGGTGCCAGGCGGCGGGCGGCGCGCGCGGACCGATGGCCGAGGGCAGATCAAGGCCGACATGGGTCGACTGAAACGTCGTCTCGCGGACGTCGTCGCCATCGACTTCTTCGGGGCACCGCGCCGCCGGCCGGCTCACGAAGAGCTCGCGCGCCTCGAGGCGCGGCTCCGCCCGCCGGACACGGCGGTCCCGGCACCGGCCGATCCCGCCCAGGCTCCGCGCGCGGCCACGTGGGTGACCCGGCAGGGGGTCTACATCGATCGGATCGCGAGTGCGTGGCTGATTCGCCGGTTCATCGACCCCGCGGCGCGGTTCAAGTTCGTGGCACCCCAGGGCTACCGGCCGCGGCCCCACGAGCTCCGCTTCGACATGTTCGAGGCCGAGTACACCCACGAGGGGAAAGCCTGCACCTTCGAGACGCTGGTCACGCGCTTCAGCCTCGGCGATCCTGCGGTCCGCCTCATCGCGGAGATCGTGCACGACATCGACTGCAAGGAGGCAAAGTTCGGGCGGCCTGAAACCCCCGGCATAGAGCGGTTGATCGCCGGCATCACGAAGCAGCACGCGCAGGACAGCGCGCGGCTCGAGCACGGCACGGCGCTGTTCGATGCGCTGCACGCGGCGCTGACGGGCACCGCGGCCGAGCCGCGTCGCACGTCACCCGCACAGCGCCGTGCCGCACGCAAGACTACCAGGTCGTCACGACGGTGACGACCGGCCGCGGCAGCGGGATGGACGCAGGGGACGCCGCGCAGACCACTGTTGAGCGACCGAGCCTGCGGGGGTTCCTGCTCTACTTCCTGCGGCTCGGCACCTTGGGGTTCGGCGGGCCGATCGCGCTCGCCGGGCACATGCAGCAGGACCTCGTGGAGCAGCGCCGCTGGATCAGCGCTCAGGAATACAAGGAGGGCCTCGCCCTGGCTCAGCTCGCGCCCGGCCCCCTCGCTGCGCAGCTGGCGATGTACCTCGGCTGGGTGCGTGCCCGGGGGCTCGGTGCAACGCTGGTCGGGGTCGCGTTTGTAGGCCCGTCGTTTCTGATGGTGCTCGTCCTTTCTCACCTATACGTCCGGTTCGGTGGGCTGCCATGGATGCAGGGGCTCTTCTACGGAATCGGAGCGGCGGTTATTGCCATCATCGCGCGCAGCGTGCTGAAGCTCGTGCGGATGACGCTTGGCCGCGATCGGCTCCTGTGGGCCATCTTCGCCGCGAGCGCGGTGGTGACCGCCTGGACCGAGTCCGAGATCATCTGGGTGTTTCTGTTGTGTGGGCTCATCCCAGCGCTCACTCGCGGGCCACCGAAGGTGGCTGCCACTCCCGCCCTCGTGCTCGTCCCCGTCATCCCTGGACTCACCACAACGCTGGCGGGTCCCGCGTTGCCCGGTGTGCTCTGGAAGATCCTGGCGTACTTCGCCGGCGCCGGGCTCTTCGTATTCGGAAGCGGCCTCGCGATCGTGCCGTTTCTCTACGGAGGCGTAGTGCAGCAGTTCCACTGGCTGAGCGAGCGACAGTTCATCGACGCCGTCGCGGTTTCGATGATCACGCCAGGACCGGTGGTGATCACCGTAGCGTTCATCGGCTACCTCGTGGCGGGACTCGCCGGCGCGACGCTGGCCGCAATCGGGGTCTTCCTGCCCGTCTATCTCGTCACGGTGCTTTTGGCCCCGCATTTCCATCGCGTGGCGAAGAACCCGCAGGTGAAGGCGTTCGTGGACGGCGTCACAGCGGCGGCGACTGGCGCGATCGCCGGTGCGGCGGTCATCTTGGGCCGGCGGTCGCTCTCGGACGTGCCGACGACGCTCATCGCCCTGGTGACCCTGGCGCTCCTGATCACCCCCAAGAAGATCCCGGAACCGATGCTGATCGTGGGGGCGGGGCTGGTCGGGCTTGCGCTCAGGAGCCAGTCGTGAAGACGCGCCTAAGCTTCGCGCTGGCAGGGATCAGCTTGCTCACCCGCGTGGCAGTAGCTCAGGACGAGAACTCGCTACACAGGGACGGCAGAGCGAGCGCCGGGAAGCTTCAGGCCACACTGATCCAGGCGCCGGTGACGCTCGACGGTAAGTTGGACGAGTCTTTCTGGGCGACGGCGGACTCGATCGACGACTTCCGCCAGCGCGAACCGCACGAGGGGTCCGCCGCCACGGAGCGCACGGTCGTCAAGGTGGCCCTCGACGCCGCCGCGCTGTACATCGTGGTGCGCTGCTACGACTCCGATATGCGGGCGGTGCGGGCCAGCCAACTCCGCCGCGATGCCGACCTCTCGAGTGACGATAACGTCCGGCTCCTGATCGACAGCTTCGACGACCGGCGCAGCGCGTTCGTACTCGGCACGAACCCGAACGGCGCCATGTGGGACGCCCAGTTCTCGGGCGTCGACGACTTGAACGAGAACTGGAACGGCATCTGGGAGGTCGCCGTGTCGCGGGATGGTGGAGGATGGACGGCGGAGTTCCGCGTTCCGCTGCTGGCACTGCGGTTCCACGCCGGCACCACCACAGAGTTTGGATTCAATGTCCGGCGCCTCATTCGGCGGAAGAACGAGGAGGACCTGTGGCGCTCGTACGGCCGCGCCCAAGGACTCTACCAACTGAACAATGAAGGATCCATCACCGACCTCGCGGATCTCCACCGCCCCCACGATGTCGAGCTGTACCCGTATGCCCTCGGTCGCGCCGTGGAGACCGAGCACGACAGCAGCGGCGCCGAAACAACCAGCGGCTATCTCGGCGCTAAGGCCGGCGTCGACGCCAAGCTCGCCATCACCCCGACGGTGACCGCGGATTTCACCGTCAACACCGACTTCGCGCAGGTGGAAGCCGACCAGCAAGTCATCAACCTCACCCGGTTTCCTTTCTTCTTCCCCGAAAAGCGCGAGTTCTTCCTCGAATCGAGCGGACTGCTCGATCTCGGGACACCGGGCCGGGTGCAGCTCTTCTATTCACGTCGCGTAGGACTCGACACCAGTGGTGCGCCAGTGCCGATCCTGGCAGGGGGGCGGGTTTATGGGCGGCTCGGGCCGTGGAGGGTCGGCATTTTCGACGCGCAGACCGGCGCTGGAGACAACGCCAACGACGCCGTCGTGCGCGTCCAGCACGACCTCTTCGCCCGGTCCTATGTCGGCGCCATCGCGACCGTCCACGCTCGACCGCGTGGACAAGGCATGGAGCGGGCGGGCGGTTTGGATCTCGACTTGCCGCTCATCATCCACGGAGGGAACCTCGAGCCGAAGCTGTGGATCGCCGGCAGCCAGACGCCGGGGGTCGCAGGGACGCCCCTCGCGTGGCGACTCTCTACCGACAATCCGAACGATCTCTTCGACAACTTCGTCTCGCTCTACCGCGTCGACTCGGGCTTCGCCCCGCCGCTCGGCTTCGTCCGCCGCACCGGGATCTGGGAGACGAGGGGGCACGTGGACTTCATGCCGCGGCCCGGCGTCCTGGGAATCCGGCAGCTCGACTTCACGTTTCCTGTCCCGAGCTGGGACGTCATCGCGAACGCGACGGGATCACTGTTGCGCAGCGCGGATTGGCAGACGGCGTGGTTCGAGTGGCGGGTGTTCGGAGGCGATCGCCAGAACGGCGATCACTTCGAAATCAATTGGCAGCGCTTGCTGGACGCGCCCACCGACAGCTTCGACATCTTCCGCGGCGTCGTGATCCCGCCGGGGCGGTACTGGTGGTCGCGCTACGAGCTGCAGTACTCCATGAACTCAGGTCGACCCTTGAGTTTCGGAGCGTTCGTGAACTGGGGTCCGTTCTACGGCGGTCACAGCACCGACCTCGAGCTCACCGCGGTGTGGCGCGGGGGTGGTCACATCATCGTGAGCACCGATCTGACGCGAACCAGGGCTCAATTACCGGTCGGCGCGTTCACGGCCGTGCTGTCGGCCAGCCGGTTGGAGTACGACTTCAATACCCGCACGAGCTTGCTCGCCTTTGTGCAGTACGACAACGAGAACGAGCGCGTCGACTTCAATGTGCGGTTTCATTGGATCCCGGTGATCGGGGACGATGTCTTCCTGGTGTGGAACTCGGGGTACACCACCGATCCGCTCACCCGGTTTCGCTTCCCCGATACGCGGGTCCTATTCCGCCCGCTCAACGGGGCGTTGGTCGTCAAAGTGGTTCACCGTCTCACGCCGTAAGGGGAGATCGCTGATGGAACAACGCCCTCGATTTGCCGTGCCTGTGTGGGGCGCAGTCGTCCTGAGCGCGGTGCTCGGCGTTGCTCGCCACCCGCACGCTGCCGAGCCCACGCGGTCGGCTCGACAGACCGGACCGGCGATCATCTGGCAGTTCGACTCGCTGGCCCCGGGACAGCCGCCGGCCGGCTTCGTGTTCGGCCGCACCGGTGGCGGCCGCGTGGGCCGCTGGATTGTGCAGTCAGCTCCCGACGCGCCGAGTCCACCGAACGTGCTGGCCCAGGTCGACAGCGACCGCACCGACTATCGGTTCCCCGTGGCGGCGGCATCGTCGCAGGCCTTCGCCGACGGCAGCGTGTCCGTGAAATGCAAACCCGTGTCGGGGCGTGTCGACCGCGCCTGCGGCGTCGTGTTCCGCTACCAGGATGAGAACAACTACTACCTCAGTCGCGCCAATGCGCTCGAGGACAACGTCCGCTTCTACTACGTGAAGAACGGACGCCGGATCCAGCTCGCCAATTGGACCGGGAAGGTCACCTCGGGGGTCTGGCACGAGCTGCGCGTCGACTTCCAAGCGGATCACGTGGAGGTGTACTGGGAGGGCACCAAGCTGATCGACGTGCACGACCACACGTTCACTGTTCCCGGCCGTGTCGGCGTCTGGACCAAGGCCGACTCCTACACCTTGTTCGACGACCTCCGCGCGAGGCCGCGTGGGCCCTAGCGCCCTCCGAGCTCTGCCGCGTGACGGGTGGCTGCTGTTCCTCACCCGGTTGACTCGCTTGTTCGCGTACGGGTCGTTATCCGTCGTCCTGGTGTTCTACCTGACGAGCCTCGGCCTGAGCGCCTCCCAAACCGGGATGCTGCTCACCCTCACGCTGGCGGGGGATACCGTCGTCTCCCTCTACCTCACAACCCGGGCCGATCGCATCGGGCGACGGCGCATGCTGATCATCGGCGCCATGCTCATGGCTGCCGCGGGCCTGACGTTCGCGTGCACACGCAACCTCGTGTTCCTGATCGTCGCCGGGACGATTGGCGTCATCAGTCCAAGCGGCAACGAAGTGGGGCCATTTCTGTCGATTGAGCAGGCGGCGCTGTCTCATGTCGTTCCCGATCACGCCAGGACGGCGGTATTCGCTTGGTACACACTGGTTGGCTCGTTCGCCACCGCTACCGGCGCGCTGTGCGGAGGGATTGTTTCTCACGTGCTGCAGACCACCGCGCTGACGCCTCTAGAGAGCTACCGCGCTGTGGTATTACTCTACGCCGCTCTGGGCGTTGTGCTGACCTTGCTGTTTGCCCGCCTCTCCTCCGCTGCTGAAGTGACTGTGCCGCGGGCAGCATCCGCCGTTCCAGCGGCTATAAGGACGCTCTTTGGCATCGGTCGGTCACGAGATGTCGTGCTCAAACTCTCGGGCCTGTTCGCTCTCGATTCCTTTGCGGGCGGCTTTGTGGTGCAGAGCTTCGCTGCCTACTGGTTCTTTCTCCGCTTTGGCGTGAACCCTGGAACGCTCGGCGTGATTTTCTTCTGGGCGAACGCGCTCGCCGGAATCTCCGCACTGCTGGCGTCCCGACTGGCCGCGCGCTTCGGCCTCATAAAGACTATGGTGTTCACGCACCTGCCTTCGAACATCTTGCTCATTCTTGTCCCACTGATGCCGAACCTTCCGCTCGCCGTCCTCGTGCTGCTGGCGCGCTTCAGCATCAGCCAAATGGATGTGCCGACCAGGCAATCGTACACCATGGCCGTGGTTGGTCCGGACGAGCGATCCGCGGCAGCCGGGATCACCGGCGTGGCACGAACCACCGGTGCCGCTATTGCCCCCCTGTTTGCGGGATTCCTGTTTGCGCGGCCCGCGTTGATCAGCGTGCCGTTTTTCATCGCAGGAACGTTGAAAATCATCTACGACGTGCTCCTCTACCACGGCTTTGCAGCCGTGCACGCACCAGAGGAAGCGACGTAGGGAGGAAGCCTCTGTCTCATGGCTGTCCCGCCACGCGAACAGGCACGGCTCTGGGCGTCGTGGTGCCGTCACCCAGCTGGCCGTTGACGTTGGATCCCCAGCAGTACCCGACGCTGCGGCTCGTGACGCCGCAGGTGAAGCCGGCGCCGGCGGTCAGCGTCGCGAAGGTCAGCTGGCCGGTGACGGGTACCGGCGCCGAGGCCTGGGTGGTCGTGCCGTCGCCGAGCTGACCCTGGTCGTTTTTCCCCCAGCAATACGTGACACTGTCCGTGGTGATGCCGCAGCTGTGACCGCCGCCCGCGCTCACGGCTGCGAACGTGAGTCCGCCCGTGACGGGCGCCGGGGTGGGGCTGTCTGCGGTCGAGCCGTTGCCGAGCTCGCCGTAGAAGCTGCTCCCCCAGCAGTAGGCGACGCCGTCGGTCGTAAGGGCGCAGGCGTGACCGTCCCCGGTGCTGAGACTCTTGAAGATCAAGCCGCCTGCGACCGGCACTGGCGTGCTGTCGTTGCCCAGGCCGCTGCCGAGCTGGCCGTGGAGGTTGCTTCCCCAGCAGTAGGCCGCACCACCGGTCGTGAGGCCGCAGGCGTATTGAAAGCTCGCGCTCACCGTCCCAAAGCTGAGTCCGCCTGCGACGGGCGTCGGGATCAAGCTCTCGGTGGTCGTGCCGTTGCCGAGCTGGCCGGTCTGGTTGGTCCCCCAGCAGTACGCGGCGCCGTTGGTCGCGACGCCGCAGGTGAGCTGACTGGCGGCGCGCACCCCTGCGAAGGGGACGTTGCCGGCCACGAGCACCGGTCTCGCGGTGTCGGTTTTCACACCGATGCCGACCTGACCGCTCTCGTTTTCGCCCCAGCAGTACAGGATGTGGCTGGCCGTGAGGCCGCAGCTGTGCGCCGTGCCGGCGCTCACAGCGCTGAAGCTGACGCCTGGAGGAGCGGAGACAGCCACCGGCGTCGTGCTGATGCCCCCGGTCGTACCGTTGCCGAGCCCGCCGTCTTCATTGAAGCCCCAGCAGTACGCTGCGCCGTCGGTCGTGAGGCCGCAGGCGTGCCCGTTGCCCGCGCTCAGCGCTGTGAAGACGAGCGGCGGACGCGGTGGGGTGGACTCGGAGCAGGCAGCAAGCACGAGCCCGCTTACCCCGAGGGCCATGCGAGCCCGGTTTCCCATCCGCGGCCAGCGTCGCGCGCGGATCAAGCCTCCGGCACCGGTCTGCAACGTCCTAGGCGCCGCGCGTTCGGATCATGCCGGCCGCGCGCTCGGCCGCGAAGCCGATCGCCGCGCCGACCGCGAGCGCGACCCCCGCACGAATCGCCTCGTTTACGGTGTTCACGCCGAGGCCGAGCGCGACTCCCGCGCCGGCGAACGCCGCCGCGGTAAACGAGAGGAAGGGCACGCGCGACTGCAGGGCGAGGGCGCACGCCATCGCGCCGAGCAGCACCGCGCCGACGACGCCACGCGCGCCGATCGAGACGCGGACCGCGTGGTAGATCAGCACCCACACGACGCCGGACAGCGCCGCCACGATCGTCTTCTGCAGGGCGGGCACGCCGCCGCCGGCGGCGTAGAAGCAGCCGAGCGCGACCACTCCGGCCCACAGCGCCAGGTGCAGCCGGGACACGTCGGCCAACCAGGCCCAGAGGGCGATCAACAGTCCGACCATGAGTGCCCGCGTGGTCATCGTGTTCATTGGTTTCGCCTCCTTCGGGTTGAAACCTGGGGCAGGATGAAGCAGATGGGGTCAAACCCTCGACCCCCTGGCTGCATAGCAGCTCTACACAGACCGAGTTACGACGAAATGTAGCATTCGCGCGGTGTTCTGGGAGCACTGCTCCGACCCGGTCGCGCCGCATCACGGCCTGCCGCTGACGGCGCTCGCCTGGCTGAGCGCGCGACAGTCGGCTATATCACCCCCGGTGTCCATCCTCACCACGGCGCAACATGGTCGGTAACGACTCAATCCTGTTCTTCCCCGTCGGCCGGGTCGGCGAACGCCGGTGCAGGGCCGTGCGGCGCAGCGGCGTGGATCGCCGGCACGCGAGCATGCCCCGTCCCGCGGAGTGGCGCAGGGGCGAGCGGCGCGTGCTAGCCGATCGGCGCAGCGGGACCGAGCGGCGGCTCCTGTGTTAGGTTGCCTTTCATGACCGCTCCACTCGGCGTCGCCCGTCTACCGCCTCGTCGGCGGCGCCGCCTGGGCGTCGTCGTGCTGGTCCTCCTGTTCGCCCTGTTCCTGTTCCTCTCCAATCTGGTCCCGCTCGCCGCCGCATGGTTCTGGTTCCAGGCCCTGGGTTACGAGCGCGTGTTCACGACCCGGCTGGTGGCTGAGGCAGTGCTCGGCATCGGGGTCGGCGGCCTCGTATTCGCGTTCCTCTACGTCAACCTGCGGCTCGCCCAGCGCGGCCTCGTCCCGAACCCGCTGGTCGTCCAGTTCAGCCCCGGGGCCGCTGCCGTAGACTTGACCCGGCTGTTGCGCCGCCTGACTCTGCCGACGGCGCTCGGCGTGGCGCTGCTGTTCGGCGTGGGCGCCTCAGGCGGGTGGCTGGGCGCGCTCCAGTTCCTGCACCGCACGCCATTCGGCGTGGCGGACGCCGTGTTCGGCCGCGACGTGGGCTACTACGTGTTCACGGTGCCGGTGATCGCGGGCGCCCTCGGGCTCATCACCGCCCTCACCACGTTCGCGCTGGTGGCGGCCATCGGGCTGTATGTGTTGCGCCGTGACGTCGTGGTGTTCGGGCGGCGCGTGACGGTAGAGCCCTCGGCCCGGCTGCACATCGCTCTGCTGATCGCCCTGCTATTCCTGTTGGCGGCGTTGCGGGTGTACTTCGTCCGCCTCCCGGACCTCTTGTACTCCACCACGGGACCGCTCGTGGGGGCGAGCTTCGCCGATCTCCACGCCACGCTCACCGGCCTGCGGGTCGCGGGGCTGGCGGCGCTGGCAGGCGGAGCGCTGGTCCTGTGGGGAGCCAAGAGCCAACGCTTGGCCCGCAACACGCTGCTCGCCCTCGGGCTCTACTTCGGCGTGTCGCTGCTCGGCGTCGCCCTCTACCCCACAATTGTCCAACGACTCATCGTGGCGCCGAACGAGTTGGTGAAGGAGACGCCACAGCTCGCCTACCACATCACGGCGACGCGGCAGGCGTGGGGGCTGGACAGCGTCGTGACGCGCGACCTCACCGGCGAGGCGCGGCTCACCGAGCGGGACATCCGGGCCAACCGGCCGACCATCGACAACGTCCGACTGTGGGACCGCGACCCGCTGCTCCAGACGTTCGGGCAGCTGCAGGAGATCCGCACCTACTACGACTTCGTCTCGGTGGACGACGACCGCTACTGGATCGACGGGCAGTACCGCCAGGTGCTCCTCTCGCCGCGCGAGCTGAACTCGGCTTCGCTCCCCACGCGGACGTTCATCAACGAGCGACTCACCTTCACGCACGGGATGGGACTCACGCTCGGGCCGGTGAACCAGGTCACGCAGGAGGGACTGCCGGTCCTGTTCATCAAGGACCTGCCACCCGTGTCCAGTGTGTCGCTGCGGGTGACGCGTCCGGAACTCTACTTCGGCGAGCTCACCGATTCGTGGGTGTTCGCCCGAACCGCGCAGCGGGAATTCGACTATCCCGCCGGCGACGAGAACATCTTCACTTCCTACGGGGGCACCGGGGGCGTCCGGGTCGGCTCGTTCCTGCGGCGCTTGGTGCTCGCGACCTACCTCCGCTCCCTGAAGGTGCTGCTCTCGAGCGACATCACGAGCGACAGCCGCGCCATGTACATCCGGAACATCCAGCTGCGCGCGCGCACGGCGCTGCCGTTCCTGTTGTTTGACGACGACCCGTACCTGGTTGTGAGCGACTCGGGGCGGCTGCGCTGGATCCTCGACGCCTACACCGCGACGAGTCGTTATCCCTACGCGCAACCGCTCGACAACGGCATCAACTACATGCGCAACAGCGTGAAGGTGGTGATCGACGCCTTCGACGGCACCGTCACGGCCTACGTCGCCGACGCGGCGGACCCCCTGGTGCGCACCCTGGCGCAGGTGTTCCCCGGGATCTTCCGGCCGCTCGACGCGATGTCTGCGGACCTGCGGGCGCATCTGCGCTACCCGGAGGACCTGTTCCGCGTGCAGACCGACATGTACGCCACCTACCACATGGCCGAGCCGGAGATCTTCTACCACCGCGAGGACCAGTGGCAGAAGCCGGTGTTGTCGCGGCCGGGCGAGCGGCCCGATCCCTTCTTGCGCCACATCGTGATGCGGCTGCCTGAGGAGCGGCAAGCGGAGTTCATCCTGATGGTGCCGTTCACGCCGCGCGGCAAGGACAACCTGGCCTCGTGGATGGTGGCGCGCAACGACGGGGAGCACTACGGCCGGCTGGTGCTGTATCGCTTCCCCAAGCAGAGCCTGGTCTACGGGCCGACCCAGATCGTCAACCGGATCAACCAGGATACCGACATCTCTCGCCAGATCTCGCTGTGGGACCAGCGCGGCTCCGAGGTGATCCGCGGCAACCTGCTGGTCATCCCGATCGAGGAGTCGCTCATATACGTGCAGCCGCTCTACCTGCGGGCCGAGGGCGGGCGCATCCCGGAGATGAAGCGTGTCGTCGTGGCCCACCAGAACCGGGTGGTCATGGAGGAGACGCTCGAGGCCGGGTTAGCGCGGCTGTTCGGCGGCGCGGTCGAGCCCGCGGCGGCAGCCGCCGCACCGACCGGCGCCGTGGGTCCCGGCAACGAGCGCGCCGCGGATCTCGCCCGCCGGGCGGCCGAGTTGTACCAGCGCGCCGTCGCGGCGCAGCGCAACGGCGACTGGGCCAGCTACGGCGAAGCGCTGTCCCGGCTGGGGGAGGTACTACGCCAGCTGCAGACCGCCCTCGGAGGCGGTCGGCCCTAGTCGTGAAGCGGTCGAGTCGCGACGGGATGAGGGACTACGAGATGGACGAGCTCGCGGCTCGCCACCTTCTGTGCGCGGTGATGCGGCGCAGGGTAATGCGCTCCCTAGCAGCTGCCCCGCAAGCCGCGGCGACGCCCTAGGAGCGCTGTCTGCAGCAGGTTGCCGCACGCGGTCGCGCCCCAAGACAGGAGCAGCGCCGCCGAAGCCCGCCACAACACGAAAAGCGTGACGGCCGTCCCGATCAGCAGCGGAACCGCGCTCGGGCGTCCAGGCGTCGCGCCGTACTTCGTACCCAGGTAGGCACCTAGAGCCGTGATCCCGGCGACTGCGAGGGCCAGGAGACCGTCAGGGCGGGCCAGATCGGGGATCCAGCAGAAGCGGGCCCCGGTCGCGATTCCGCTGCGCACCGCGCCATAGAGGGCCGCGACGAGCGGCAGCTGAACCGCTGCTCCCAGAATCCCGGTCGGGGTGAAGGGGCGATAACCCGCCTGACGGTACAGCGCGATCGTGTGCTCAGCGAGTCGGTCTGGCTCATCGCGGTACCGGATCCGCAGCCGTTCGAGCTGTGGGCGCAACGACGCGAGAATCACCTGCTGGGCGATGGCTCGGCGCGCCAGGCGGATGGTGAGCGGCAGGAGCGCCAGGCGCACCAGGAGCGACAGGGCGATGATTGCGCCACCTATGCTTCCGCCGAGCAGGTGCCCCGCGGCAAAGAGAGCAGCTCGTACGACGTCGACCAGTGCGGCGATCAAAGGTGGCCTCCGGCGCTTCGAGAAATGGAGCGGATGGGATTCGAACCCACGACCCCCTGGTTGCAAACCAGGTGCTCTCCCAGCTGAGCTACCGCCCCCGTCACCGAAAATAGGGATGGAGGTGCGAGATGGGTAGTTTGCAGTAGACGCCGAGATGCCGAGGACCTCGCCCCGTAACGTTAGGGCAACGTGCCTGGCCTACCGCGCGTGCACTGCCGGCGACGATGTCCCGCACTGGTTGCCCGCGAAGGTTGCTCCATTGTGCGCCTGGTTGAGCAGGTCCACCCTGAGGTTCTCGAACGCGCGATCTCTCTCACGCTGGCTACGGCGGCCTCAAGGGAGCGGCCTAGCCCTCCAGGCGGGGACAGCATTGAAGATCCCCTGGTTGAAAGTCAGCCGGGCCTGGCCAGTCCCGTCTGCGTTCATAATGTAGATCTCCTCATGGCCGTCGCGAGTACTCTGGAACGCAATCTGCTTCCCGTCGGGCGACCAGACGGGGTCGTCGTCGGTGAAATTACCAGAGTTGAGCTGAGTAACCCCGGTCCCGTCCGCGTTCATGACGAAGATATGGAGGTTGCCACCATCGCGGGTGCTCGAGAACACGATCCGCCTACCGTCGGGCGACCAGCCCGCGTGGTCGCCCTCGCCTTCGTTGGTGGTGAGCTGCGTGACGCCCGTGCCGTCCGCGTTCATGACGTACAGCTCGTTGTCGCCACCTTGGGTTCTCACGAACAAGATTTGCTTGCCGTCGGGCGACCAGGAGGCCGGGGAATTGTCGCCTGCATTGCTGGTGAGTTTGGCAGGCACTCCGGTCCCGTCCGCGTTCATGACGAAGACGTCATAGTTGCCGTCGCGGTTGCTGGTGAACGCAATCCGCCTGCCGTCTGGCGACCAGCAGGGATTGAATGCCTGGGCAGCGTTGCTGATTTGGGTCATTCCGGTCCCGTCGGCATTGATGGAGAAGATCTGGAAGTCTCCCAAGACGTTACTACTCAACGCGATCCGCCTCCCGTCGGGAGACCAGACGGGACCGAAGTTCAGAGCAGTATTGTTGGTGACTAGGGTCACGTCGCTCCCGTCCGCGTTCATCACGAAGATCTGACAACAGCCGGCGCGGTCACTGTGAAACGCCATGGCCCCGTGTGGTGCGTCTCCCGGGGCGAAGCTGAGCTGCGGCCTGCCGACCCCTGACCCGACAGGCGCCTCGGTCTCCCGGCATTCGCCGAAACAGAGCCCCACAGCGAGGATCGACAACAGTCTAGACATGGGAATTCGAGTGCGCATGATCAGCTCCGGCTAAGAGGACAGGCCTATCTTCGCACATATCGCCCGGACACGACACGTACCGCGCGAACACGAGCCCGTCGGATGCTCGCCAAGTGCTAATGACTCGGCGTCCACAGCACGGCGCGAGTATGGTCCGAGATGCTGATCCCTACCACCTGGCCGTCGCCGTTTATGCCGCGCGCTTCACTCTGCAGGTCACCTGGAAAGATGCCGAGGTCGCGCATGCCGCTGCGCTCGTCCCACACGAAGGCGTGTTCGATCGTGCCGTCGCCAGTCGTGCTCAAGCCCACGATTTGACCGAGTGCGTTGACGGCGGTCGCGACGCTTGTGCCGCTCGCTCCAAGGAGCGAACCGATGTCTACCATCCCAGCCGTCGCCGTCCAGCGGAAGGCGTGAATCGCAAAGGCGTCGTTCTCACTCAGCCCGACCACGACGTCGCCCTCGTTCACAGCGCTCGCGGCGCCGCCCCCGCACGGGTCAGTGAAACCAAGGGAACCAAGGTTGTGGAACCCCCCGCGCGAGCTCCAGAGAAACGCGATCGTGAAGGCACAAGGATTGGCGTCGGTGCCGAAGGGACCGCCACCCGCCACCTGGAGTCGGTTGTTGACATCGAGCGCCTCTGAGTTGTTGCCGACGACGGGCGCCAGGTCCGTCATGCCCTGCGCTGCAGTCCACAGGAAGGCGTGGAACGATCCATCTGGCAGGTCGCTGCGGCCGACGACCTGGTCCAGGTCGTTGATCCCCCGGGCCCGGCCGAAACCACCACCAAAGGTCCCCAGGTCCTGCATGCCGCCGGCTGGCGTCCACAGGAAGGGGCGGCGCTCACCCGACGGCAACTCACTGACGCCGGCCACATGGCCGAGGTGGTTGATGGCAAAAGCGCGGCTGAAGGTGCCTCCCAGGGTGCCGAGGTCCTTCATGCCGCCGGCTGCCGTCCAGACGAAAGCATGCTGCTCGCCCGCGGCCGTCTCGCTCAGGCCGACGACTTGCCCAACGTCGTTAATCGCCCGCGCCTCGGCGAACCCGCCGCCGAGCGTGCCGAGGTCTGTAATGGTGTAGCCTCGGGCGGGCGGCGCCAGGCCGGCCTGCACCCGAGGGCGTGCCGGGGGCGACATTGGTTCGCTGCACGCGATGGCGGCGAGCATGACGGCAATGGCCGAGGTTGTGATCTTCGCGCACATAGTTCACTCCCGCTCAGGGGTCAGCGCAGGTTAACGACTGGTCAGGGCGGGCCCACCTCGCAGCCGCCCCATTACTGCGATTTCGCACTCACCGCGCGCGTCACCAAGGGCGCCAGCGCTAGCCGCACCGCATTGGCGTTGCGCGCTGAGTCCGCATAAAGCTCGCCGGGCGGGATCCGCACCCAGTCGTGACCCGACGGCACCATGTAGAGCTGCAGCCCGCCCTCATTTATGTAGAGATCCTTGCCGCGTAGGTCCTCGAGATCCACCCACACGGACAGCGCCGCCGTCTTGCCGTAGGTCCCGCCGCCGAACAGGGCCGTGAGGAATTTCTTGCCGAATGACTGATACGTCTGCTTGGCTCCATCCCATCGCGCATCGCCCTGGTCGAACTTGGCGCTCGCGAACACGATGCGGGCGTGGAGCCAGGCGTCGGCCTGGAACCGAGCGCGCAGCTCAGCCATCGCCACGGAGCGGGCGACGTTCAGCTTGACCGTATCGCGCTCTCCCGTCGCCGCGCTGAACAGGCCGCCAAGCGAGTCCGTCACGCGCTTCCAGATCGCCGCGCTCTCTTCGGGCGGCACCACGGTGAAGCCAGCGCCGCGCAGCTCCGCGGCGATCAGCGAGTCGAACTTGCCGCGCTTGGGGTCCGCGCTTCCCAGCTCGTCCGGCTGTGTCAGCGGAGTGAGCGCGATCGTCTTGACCGAGCCGTAGATGCGGTTCTGCGGCACAAGGAACGGGTCGTAGTGGGTGTGCCCGGCGCATCCGACGCCGAGCCCGGCGGCGACCAGCGCGGCGAGACAAGTGTTGCGGGTCGTCATGATGAAGCCCTCCCTAACTGTCGATGTCAGCGGATTACTCTTCGGCCACCCGTTATTCACAGGCGGCGGTCAAGTCATGGTCAAGCCATCCCAGCCAGCACCGCCGCCGCCTGCTCGAGGATCGCGAACTCCGCACGGAGCCGCACGATCTCGCGGCGCTGTGACGAGCACCTGGCGGACCGCCTCTTGCTTGAACTCGCGGGTGAAGTGGCGGCGTTGCACGCTCCGATTAATGGCGGGCGGCACAGCTCCGCGCATGGGGCGTTTGCCCTATGTGGCTAAGCGTGGCTTGCGAACGGTGTTACAGCGGGCTACGTTGGCGCCCGTCGCGAGGTGCGGCTCGGGCGAATGTCCTTAGGGCTTTCTACAAAAAAGGTGGCGCAGCTTCAAGTTGCGCTGACCACTCTTCTCTCGCCACTCGACTTCGAGAGCCTCGGGGAGTGGCGGACGAAAGCGCGCTACACCGTCCAGGCGCTGCTCGGCGCCGACAGCTCCGTATCGCTGCTCCAGATCCCCGGCGAGCCGGCCCTCGAGGCTGACGACCCGACACCCCTGGTCGAATACGGCGCACATTACCACCAGTTCGATCGGGTCGACAAGTATCGCGACCTCGGCACCGTCGCATTCACGTGGGACACGATCGGCCACCTGTGGGAGCGGCCGAGCCGCGCGGCCTGGCTCGGGAGCGAGTTCTATAACGACTGGGTGTGCCGCCACCGCCTGTGCCAGCCGCGGGGTCTGAACGTTGCATTGCCTCCAGGCCAGCCGCTGATCGGTCCACCGCAGGGAGAGGACGTCGCGGCGCTGTACTTCTACCAGGACGCCGAGCGCCCCGCGATCGACCGGGAGCGCCAGCGCGTGATGCTCGAGACGCTCCTCCCCGCCTTCAGTGCAGGCGCGTACATCGCGCTCCGCGTAGGCACGTGCGGCCTGCTGGCACCGCTGGTCAACACGCTGGCGGAGGGTGTCGCGCTGCTGGACGAACGTGCTCGCCTGGTCTACGAAAACCGCGCACTCCGCCAGATGCTCACCGACGAGCCGGATGCGGCACGGGTGGAGCGCGAGTGCACCCAGATGGGGCGTGCCGTGCTTGCATTGGCCGGCCGGGCTGCGAAATCTCGGGCGGGAGAAGTGAGCGGGCCTAGACCGTACGCGCTTCGCACCACGACGGCATCCTATGACGTGCGCAGTGCGCTAGTCGGTCCGGGGGTGCTCGGCCGCGGTCCGATGGCGGTGGTGGTGATCGAGCGTACCACGCCCGGGCGCCGGGCCCTCGAGGGGCTCGCGATTCGGTTCCAACTCACGCCGCGTGAGGTCGCAGTCGCGCAGCTCCTTGCGGAGGGACGGTCCAACCAACAGATGGCCCGCCTGCTCGATGTCTCGATTCACACGGCGCGCCGCCATGTGGAGCACGTCCTGATGAAGCTCGGAGTGCATTCGCGCGCGGCGGTCGGTGCCAGGCTACGCGACGGCGACGGCGAGCGCAATGCGTGAGCGCCAGCGAGACGGGTAGGATCACTGGCTGCAATCAGTGCCGCTTGGCGGCGTTGACGGCTTTGCTCGCCGTGTCTGCCAGCTCCGCTCTGAACTTCGCCGCCTGCGCCGGCTGCTTGAGCGAGTCGTACGCCACCACCAGGTCCTTTCGTGCGTCCACCAGCCAGCTCACTCCCCGATCGGTCCGCTTCGCGAGTATCTCGTAGCCTGCGAGCGTCTCTCGTACCGCTTCCGCGTAGCGGCGTTGGCGCAGCAGCGTCCGGCCCAGTTTGATCCGCGCAATGCCAGTGTTCAGGTGCTCGGCTCCTTGACTCTCCGTGAAGATTTCGATCGCCTCGCGGTACAGCAGCTCGGCGCGGGCATACTGCTGCTGCGCCACGTACACGCTGGCCAGGTTAGACACCCCGACGCCGGTAAACGCGTGCTTGCCGCCGTAGACCGTCCGGTAGATGGCCAGGACGCGCCTGGCGAGCACCTCCGCCTCGGCGAACCTGTTGCGCGCCAGCGCTACGCCTCCCATCTCATTGAGCGTCGACGCGACCTGGGGATGCACCTTCCCGAACACCCGCTCCCGTATGACGAGCGCCTGTTCAAAGAGGCGAGCCGCCTCGTCGTTGCCCTGTGGCTCGAAGCGGAGGGCCCGCCCTAGTACGGTCAGACCGGCAGCGGTCTTGTAATGGTTCGGGCCGTAGAACGCTTGGGTAATGTCGAGCGCCTGGCGGTAGTACTGTTCTGCTTCCTTATAGTGCCCCCACTCTTGCTGCACGGCGCCGAGGTTGATGAGATCCTCGGCGACGAGCGGGTGACGTTCACCGTTGAGTTTGCGCGTCAGCGCGAGGACGAGCCGATCCAGCGAATCGGCGACCGCAAGGTGCCCCGCGTAGAAGTGGGTGTTCGCCAGCTCGCGCATGCTGGCGGCCAGCTCCGCAGTCGGCGTGCCTCCCGCGGCGCTCCGCAGCCGAACAGCCTGCTCGAGCACCTTGATCCCTTCTTGGTACTGGCCGCTCTCCTCTAAGGCCTGCCCGAGCGCGACCGTGGCGCTGGCGATCGCCGGGTGGCCTGGCCGAAGCTGCCGCTTGCTCATCTCCAGGCCTTCCCGGATCAGCCCCTCCGCTTCCTTGTACTCCGCTTGGGCCACCCGCAAGCTGCCGAGCGCCACCAGACTCTTGGCGGTCTCGGCATGGTCGGATCCGAACAGCGCGCGGCGTTGGGCGAGGGCGGTGCGGAGCAGCGAATCCGCCCGGTCGAGCTTGCCTAGCTTCTGGTAGATGCTTCCCAGCGTCTCGTACAGCTCGGCCTGCACCGCGGGCTCCCCATCGAGGCCCTGCGCGTCCCGCACACCCCGGTCGACGAGCGTCACGACGCGCAGACTGTCCGCGGGCCCGACGGCCTCCTCGCCGCCCTGGAACAGGTTCAGCATGAAGTGCTGGATGCGCTGCGTCCGCGCCGCCTCGGCGACGGCGGCATTCCGCGCCGTCGCGAGCCGCACCGTGTAGAACACGACCAGACCGACGACGACGATGAACGACGCGGTCGCGGCGGACACCGGCCGCCAATTGCGCCGGACGTACTTGCCCAGCCGGTAGCCGAACGTGTCCGGCCGGGCCTCAAGCGGCTCGCCCGCGAGGTAGTGATCGATATCCCGGATCAGCGCCTCGACGGTTCGATACCTCCGCTGAGGCTCGATGTGCATCGCGGTGAGGCAGAGCACGTCGAGATCCGCCCATGCTCGCCTGCTGACGGACTTCTCCTTGGCGGCCGCCGACGGTCGCTCCGGGCGCTGCTCGACAACAACCGCCTCCGCCTCGCTCGGCGTCCGATTCGCCAAGTCGAACGGCAGCCGCCCGGTCAGCAACTCATACAGCACGACGCCGAGGGTGTAGATGTCGGTATGGATGCCGACAGGCTCGCCCAGGATCTGCTCGGGCGCGGCGTAGGCCGGCGTCATGAGCCGCAGCCCGGTGCGGGTCCGATCCACAGGTCCCTCGAGGCTGTCGAGCTGCTTCGCAATGCCGAAGTCGAGCAGCTTCACGCTCCCATCCGGCTTGACCAGGATGTTCGAGGGCTTCAAGTCGCGATGGACGATCAGATGCCGGTGGGCGTGCTCCACCGCCTCGCACACCGCACGGAAGAGGCGCAGACGCTCCGGAATCGCCGAGGCGTGCTCCTCGCAGAACTGCGTCAGGGGCACGCCCTCGACGTACTCCATAACGAACCAGGGAGTCCCGTCGGGGAGGGTGCTGGCATCGTACAGCCGGGCGATCGCGGGATGATTGAGCTGAGCGAGCGTCCGCTGCTCGCTGGCGAATCGCTCCCGGCGATCCGGTGAGAGCCACGCGTCGCGGAGGATCTTGATGGCAGCGACGCTGCCGAGGTCTTCCCGCTCGGCGAGGTAGACCACCCCCATCCCGCCCTCGCCGAGCACCTGCTTCATCCGATAGGGGCCGAAATCCTGATCCAGGAGGGCCGGCGGGATTCCTTGCTCGAGCACCTGCCCGGCCACATGGGCTACGTCGCGGTCCAGCAGCGAGTCGCCCCGGGCATCTTCCTCGAGCAGGCCCAGCACCTCGGCCATGAGCGCTGGGTCGTCGCGGCACTCCGCCTCGAGGAATGCTCGTTGGGCGGGTCCCGGCAGGTCCGCTACTTCATGGAAGAGGGCCTGGATCCGTTCCCAGCGCGTGGCATCCATCCTGGAGCCTCAGCTCGCTCGCCGCAGCTGATGCGCCAGCCATGCCTTGGCGGCTCGCCAGTCGCGGAGAATGGTGGCCTCCGATACGCCGAGCAGCTCGGCGCTTTCCGACACGTCGAGGCCGCCGAAGAACCGGCTCTCAACCACCAGCGCCTGGCGCGGCTGAAGGCGGGCGAGCTCCTCCAGCGCGGTGTGCAGCCCCAGCACGTCGTCCGCGCTGGTCGCGATCTGGTAGGCGGCCTCCTCGAAGGTGACGATGGTGAGTTCGCCGCTGCCCCGCTTGTGAGCCTTCCGTCGCCGGGCAGCTTCGATCAAGACCTGGCGCATGGCGCGCGCGGCAATCCGTTTGAAGTGCAGGCGGGCGAGCCCAGCGAGCCCCGGTGAGTTCCGGAGCTTGAGCCACGCCTCGTTCACCAGGGTTGTCGGGCTGAGCGAAGCGTTCGGGTCGCTGCGCCGAACGCTCCCGGCCAGACGCCGCAGCTCCTCATAGGCCACACTGAACACGTGGTCCAGGGCGCGCCGATCACCCAGCAAGGCTTCTAGCTCGCCGCCCTCCAACCCGTGTTCCGTTCGGAACGCTCGAAGCGCCATGACGGCATTTCCTGCAGACTCGCGCAATGCAGGATGGACGCCCCACGCCCGTTGCGGAAAGCGGTGGGGCCGAGACTATAACCCCTGAACTTGTAAGAGTATCACTCGGGGAGGCGCCGTTGCAACCAGCGAACTCGCATCACGTCACTCAGCCGCCATGTGTCGCGAGAGCGACATCGCGCTTCCGCAGGGTTCTAGCGGGCCGCCGTCCCACGGTCCATGTTGGACCGCAACTCAGATGCTGTGATCCCCAGGGCGCGATGTCGTGCGGCTCGCCAATGCCTCGGGGGGAGCGAATCGCGAAACCGGCTGGGTGGGGGCAACCCACGTGGCCGGTTTTTGTCTTAGTGCTTCAGGCGGAAGAGCAGCGGGCATCGGACGCTCCTGCCCACACCCTGCGCCGGATGCGGCGCCTGGTGCCACCACACCAGGTCCGACCGGGCGAGGGATCATGCGTCACTCCGTTCTGAAGCACCGGCTGCGTCCTGGTCTCGTTCTGGTCGCCAGTCTGGCCCTCGTACTGGTTGGCTGCGGCAAAGAGGGGGGCGGCACCGGGCCGGCTGCGGACTACACGCTATCGCTCGCGCCGGCGGCCCTCACGATCGTGCAGGGCGCAACCGGCAACACGACGGTGACCATCACGCGCACGAACTTTTCCAGCGCCGTGACCTTGAGCCTGGGCGGCGCGCCCACCGGGGTCAGCGGGTCATTCAGTCCCTCAGCTCCCACCGGGACCACGTCAGCGCTCACCGTCAGCGTCGCGGCCGCGGTGGCACCCGGGGTCTACAACCTCACAGTGGCCGGCACGGGGGGCCCCGGCAATCGCTCGACGCCGCTCACCCTCACGGTGAGCCCCGCCCCGGACTACACGCTGTCGCTCGCGCCGGCAACGCTCACGATCGTCCAGGGGGCGAACGGCACCGCAGCGGTCACGATCACCCGTACCAATTTCACAGGGGCGGTGACCCTGAGTCTGGGCAGCGCGCCCACCGGCGTCACCGGCTCGTTCGACCCGGCGGCGCCCACGGGGACCAGCTCCACGCTCACCGTGAGCGTCGGGGCCGCAGTGGCGCCCGGGGTCTATAACCTGACGGTGGATGGGACCGGGACCCCTGGCAACCGCTCGACGCCGCTCACGCTCACAGTGAGCGCCGCTCCGGACTATGGCTTGTCGCTCGCGCCGACGGCGCTCACGATCGCCCAGGGCGCGACCGGCACCACGACGGTCACCATCACCCGGACCAATTTCACCGGCGCGGTGACCTTGAGTCTGGGCAGCGCGCCTACCGGGGTCACCGGGGCGTTCGATCCAGCCGCACCCACAGGCACGAGCTCCACACTCACGGTGAGCGTGGGGGCTGCGGTTGCGCCCGGGGTCTACAACCTGACAGTGGCTGGAAGCGGGAGCCCGGGCAATCGCTCGACACCGCTCAGCCTTACCGTGGGCGCTGCGCCGGATTACGCGTTATCGCTCGCGCCGACGGCGCTCACGATCGCCCAGGGCGCGACCGGCACCACGACGGTCACCATCACCCGGACCAATTTCACCGGCGCGGTGACCTTGAGTCTGGGCAGCGCGCCCACCGGGGTTACCGGAGCGTTCGATCCAGCCGCACCCACGGGCACGAGCTCCGCACTCACGGTGAGCGTGGGGGCGGCGGTTGCGCCCGGGGTCTACCACCTGACAGTCAATGGAACCGCGACAGCGGGCAACCGCTCCACTCCGCTTACGCTCACGGTGAGCGCGACGCCGGACTATGCGCTGTCGCTCTCGCCGGCGGCGCTCACCATCGTCCAGGGCATGACTGGCACAACGACCGTCACCATCACGCGCACGAATTTCACGGACGCGGTGACGTTGAGTTTGGGCAACGCGCCCACCGGGGTTACGGGTGGGTTCGATCCCGCGGCGCCAACCGGGACCAGCTCAACCCTCACGGTGCACGTCGGGGTCGCCGTGGCGCCCGGAGTCTACAACCTGACAGCCAATGGGACCGCGACTGCGGGCAACCGCTCCACCCCGCTCACGCTCACGGTGAGCGCGACGCCGGACTATGCGCTGTCGCTCTCACCAGCGGCGCTCACCATCGTCCAGGGCACGACCGGCACCACGACCGTCACCATCACGCGCACGAATTTCACCGGCGCGGTGACGTTGAGTTTAGGCAGCGCGCCGTCCGGGGTCACGGGGTCGTTCAACCCGGCCGCGCCCACCGGAACCAGCTCCACGCTCACGGTGAGCGTTGGGGCTGCCGTGGCTCCTGGGGTCTACAACCTGACCGTGGATGGGACCGGCACCCCCGGCAACCGCTCGACACCGCTCACGCTCACGGTGAGCGGGAGCGCACCCAGGTCCCTGATCAACGGACAGACTTACAGCGGTACTATCTCGGCTCCCGGCGAGCTTCACACCTGGACCTTCACCGCCGCGGCGGGCGACTACATCGCGCTGAGCATCGGGGAGGTGGCCCCGGCGTCGGCGGACTTTACGCCCTGGATCCGGCTGGTGTCGCCGACCGGTACGATCCTCGCCAACAGCTTTGGGGTTTCGGCGGCACAGTTAGCCGTGACCGCACCGGCGAGCGGCACCTACAGCGTGGTTGTCGGAACCAACGACCCGGGCTTCGATGCGACCGGCAGCTATCTGCTCACGCTCGCCAAGGGGCCGGGCGTGTTTGCGACCTCGACGGGCGACGAGGGTGGCGACCTGCCGAATGGGGCCACCCATGCCGGCACCATCTACCTGGGCGATCTCGACCAGTGGTCATTCACCGCCACCCAGGGCGACTACATCGCGCTGAGTATGGGCGAGGTGGCCCCGGCGACGGCGGGCTTTCAGCCCTGGATCCGCCTGGTGTCGCCGACCGGCGTGCTCCTCGGGAACGGCATCGGGACCTCGGCGGTGCAGATCGCCGCGACCGCGCCCACGAGCGGCACCTACACCGTGATCGTGGGGACCAACGACGGCACTGTCTCTGCCCGCAAC
>Ga0209375_1000310_pt1 | contig 44074 bp, 43 predicted proteins | sample GraSoiAngelo_131_FD_185888 | JGI IMG/M metagenome (GOLD analysis project Ga0209375, IMG submission 185888) | Grasslands soil microbial communities from the Angelo Coastal Reserve, California, USA - 14_0929_02_30cm (SPAdes) (version 2) | ecosystem: Environmental > Terrestrial > Soil > Grasslands ...
GTTGTAGCCGAGGTCGTTGACCTCGGATAAATACTTCGGATCGCGCGTACGCAGCAAAAGGCAATCTGGCTGTTGCAAATCTATTGTCTGAATACTTGACACCCAGACAGGATATTGTCGTAGAACGAAGCGCGAGATTATTCGACCACTGTGTGAAAGCTTTAATTCTCTTCCTTGTGGCTGCTGGGTTGTGGGTTTTTCCAGCAAACGCGCAGGTCAACGTTACCCAGTTTCACAACCACGCCTCGCGTGATGGCCTTTATGTCGATTCGGCTTTCACTCTATCTGCCGCCGCGAATCTGACGCGCGACCGCGCCCGGCGCTCGCTATCGTGGGCAACGTTCTTTACGTTGGATATGGCAGTATGCAGGATTGCAGCAATTATCATGGCTGGCTGATAGGAGTACCGATAGATAATCCAGACCCGTCCAGCGTAGTAACGGCATGGGCTCCGGCTACGGACACCGGCCACGGTGGCGCCATATGGGGTGTAGGCGGTGTCGCCAGTGACGGCAATAATCCGTTCGTTACCACCGGTAACACTTTCGAGACTGGAGGGACATGGGGCGGCGGTGAAGCCGTGATTCGTTTTCAGCCGGGGCCGATCTTTACCAGCGATCCCAGTGATTACTGGGCGCCTACCAACTGGTTCGACAATCTCGATACTAACAATCTTGATCTGGGCAGCTCCGGCGCATTACTGGTGGACGTGCCCGGCGCGAACCCTTCACAACTGGTGCTCGCATTAGGCAAAGATCGCAATGCGTATTTACTTGACCGCAACGATCTCGGTGGCGTCAGCATGCCGGTGGCTCAGATGAATGTTTCCAGTTCAACGCTCAGAGGTACGTCGTCCGCTGCTTACAAGACTGGTGAAGGAACACATTTCGCTTTTCATAACGAGAGCGGCGAACTGCGCTCTTATATAATTAATCAGGCCAGTCCGCGGACCATGGCTCTTGCCTGGAACGTTAGTGACGGCGGCCGAAGTTCGCCCTGGGTCACTACGACCGACGGCACCAACAACGCGATTGTTTGGGTAGCCGGCGTGGAAGACGATGGTAAGTTGCATGGTTACAATGGTGACAATGGCGCCGTCATTTTCGCCGGCGGCGGGCCTAACGAAATAATGAGCGGCACTCGCCAATGGAACACCGGTATGGTCGCTCGCGGTCGGATCTACTTCGGTGCGGATAACAATATATATGCTTTCAAAGTCCCGACGGGGACACCTACACCTACACCTACTCCATCACCTACCATAACACCAACGGCAACACCGACAGCTACCCCTACACCGACTGCGACTCCAACGTCAACGCCACTTGTTACTCCAACGCCTACACCGACGACTAGTCCTACGGCAAGTCCAACAGCTACCGCTACTCCGAGAGTAACACCGAGACCACGTCCGACACCGCGGGGGTGTCCGACCCCGCCGTGATAGCTGGCCGATGGCCGGTTCAGCTCAGCCTTGCTTTTCAGAGCGCAGAGACGGCCCACAGGTCCGTGGCTACAGCAGGTATAGTTTATGTAACTCACTGTAATGTAGCTGCGCTTTTCGGGTTCATGCGATAGGTCCAGTCACCCCCGAAAGCTTTCGGGGGTGACAAATTCAGATCGCGCAAGACGGCGTCCACTCGCGCGCGATTTGGCGATAACGTGCAGACCGGGTCTGTGTTCGCAGCGTTTCCGGTTAGTAACGCGGCTTGACAACGGCAGCCGCCAAAATCGATTTCTCTTTGCGGACAACTCCGGCACGGCTCCGGCATCCATTCAGTTCCACGGAACCGGTTGAAACTTTCCGATTCCCGCCAAATCCAATCGAGTTCACGCGCCCGGACATTTTCAAAATGCAAATCTGGGATAGCCGATGAAGCGGTGGGGCAGGGGAGCACCTCGCCGATTGGATTAACTGTGAGATAACGCTGTCCCCAGCCATTAAGGCAGGGTTTGGGGCGTGTTTCGTAATAATCCGGAAGCACATAAAAGATGTCGATCTTGCCGGCTAGCCGCGCTTTGGCTGCTGTCGCGATTTCTCGGGCACGAACGACTTGCTCGCGGGTTGGGAGCAACGCTGCGCGATTGAGAAATGCCCAGCCGTAAAACTGGACGTTGGCGAGCTCGACCCTCTCGGCTTGGAGGAACTCAGCGAGCGCAATCATTTGTGCCAGGCGATCGATGTTGCGCCTGTGAATGACAAAATTGAGACTAAGCGGAATTCCGGCCGCGCGGATTTTCGCGGCAGCATCCAACTTGCGCTGATGCGCGCGGGTGCCGGCGATTTCATCGGCAAGATCCGTGTTGTCCGATTGAAAACTTAGCTGGACTGAATCCAATCCCGCATCGCGCAAAGCGTACAAGCGATCGTCATCCAAGCCTATGCCGCTGGTGATGAGGTTGGTGTAAAGGCTTGCCTCGCGTGCTGCGCGAATCAGATCGGGCAGGTCGCGCCTGGCGAGTGGTTCGCCTCCCGAGAAACCAATTTGCAATATACCGAGGTCAGCTGCTTCACGAATTACGCGTTTCCATTCGTCGGTGGAAAGTTCGGCATGGCATGGAGGGGCGAGCTCTTGTGAGCCCATCTTCCCAGGTGTTACAGGAGTTCCACCCTTCAGATTTCCGTTACGCACAGTAATCGGATTGGAGCAGTACGGACAATGCAACGGGCACCGATAAGTAATCTCGGCGAGCAAAGCGTATGGACGCGGGATGGTCATATAAGATCACTGTACGAGGCATCCACGATGTGCGTTCTTCGAGCTTTCGTTTGCGGACATCGCGTATTTGTCTATCGCCTCTCCCTTGTCAAGGGAGAGGGAAGGGTGAGGGTTCCGCTTCGTAGTCATGCTGTGTTAAAAACCCCTCACCTTAGTCCTCTCCCCATCGAAAGGGGAGAGGTGAATTAGCGCTAAGCACATGCGGGATCGCGGTCCTGGCTTCAGACGTGCAGTCATGTGAGCTCAGCGAGCTCGATCAATTTGCGTCGTTGCAAATCCGCAAGAGTTTCCCGCACATCGGTGGCGAGCATTTCAAGATCGACATTATATTCTTCAGCCAACGCCTGGATGATTTCGCTCACTGTGCGTCCGTCGCAGCGGCTAAGAATTTCGTGAGCGGTCTCGTTTAATTCGAGCACGCCTTCCGGAAAAAGTAGAACGCTGTTTCCGGTTTTGGAATCAGTTTGCAACCGGACTCCGCGGGTAAGTGTTGGCTGGGCAGAGCTGGCGATCGTGGGAGTTTGCATCTAGAAAGGACCGTACGCGTGATGGATGGCATCGAGCATCGACCAAAGCAGATCGCATTTGAACTGGAGCGCGCGCACCGCCTCGCGCTGCAGTTCAGGCGTGTTGCAATGGTCCAGCGTCATCGCGAGCGCTTCATCGGAGTCGCGTCGTGCCTGGGTCACCCTGCGACGGAAGTAATCAAGGCCGCGCGGATCGATCCAGGAATAATATTTTTCGAAAGCCGCGAGGCGCGTTGCCATCAGATCGGGTGCGAAAAGTTCCGTGAGCGACGATGCAACTGCAATCGGCCACGGCTGATTACGAGCGAAATTCACATAAGCATCTACGGCGAAACGAACTCCAGGTTGCAGAAGTCGATCCTGCAGCAATTCGTCTCGCGATAAACCACATGCCTCGCCCAGGCGCAGCCACGCCTCAATGCCGCCTTCGTTTTCTGACGCGGTCTCTGTAGCGGGCGCTGTCGTGAGCGCATCCTGGGAGCGTTCTCCGCTGAGGACGATGGACTCTACAGCCCGCGGGATAACGCCATCGTGATCGAGAATACGATGAATCCATACCCTGCGTACTTCGCGCAATGGACAGTTGGAGAGAATCGCGGCGTCTTTAATTGGAATATTTTGCTGATAATAGAAGCGATTGGCCACCCAGCCGCGCAAGGCTTCCCGCGAAAGCCTGCCTTCGTTCATACCGACATGGAACGGATGTTTGTCGTGATAAGCGCGCGTACCAATCGCGCACAAGTTCTCCAGAAACGTTTCGCGGTCCCAGAGTTCCGTAGTCATATGACGATTTCCAATCCGTCGCGGGCGATTTCGATTCCCGACTGCTTTACATGGGCGCGTTCCCGGGAGCTGGGCATAAGAATCGGGTTTGTATTGTTTATGTGGGTGTAAATCTTCCTACGCGCAGGCGATTGATGCAAGAAATCGAGGCTCCCGTCGCTGATGGGCAGATGGTTCATCTGTCGCGCGCTGCGGGCGCCCTGTCGAATGGCGGCCAGTTCTCCGTCACTCCAGAATGTACCATCAAACAAAACAACGTCGGATTCGTGAACGGCATTCCGCAATTCGTCCGTTAGTTCAGCGACACTGGGCGCGAAAAGTGCAGTTTCGCCTGACGAGTCATCCCGAAATTGAAAGGCGATGCTCCGGGGCAGTTCAATCGCGCGAAATGCGACGGTGCCGCTCAGGGTTTGAAACTCAGGGATCGTCTTGCGCCATTCGATTCCGCAAAACCTCGCAAGGACGTCATCGAGCCAGCCGAGGGCGGCTCGCGTTTCGTCGGCTGCATAAACAACCAGCGGTATCTCCTGTTCCCGCAGGAGCAATAAACCCAGAGCATGATCGATGTCGCCATTTGTTAACAGAACGCCTGCAACTGGAGTGTTGCGTGGCGAATCACGGCGCGGCTGCAACCGCGGCATGTTTTCGATTTGGCGCGTTAAGTCAGGCGACGCGTTAATCAGGAACCAGCGGTGAAAACCCTCGGAGTCGCCAGTGATGGCGATGCTCGATTGCGTCTGCGGTGTGATCTTTCCGGCACGCGCAGCCGTGCAGTTCGCGCAGGCACAGTTCCATTGTGGCAGGCCGCCGCCGGCTGCGCTGCCAAGAATATGGATGCGGATCAACCCGGAGTTTTGGGAGTCAGATAATCACGTTCGATCAGACTGCGCCTGCGTAACAGGTGCACTCGAAAAAGATCGGAACGGTCTTCAGCATCGGCTTGACCCACTGCTTCTTTGTTCGTCTCATAACCTGGATCGTTCTCATAGGCGTGGAGGCCATATAGGTCAAATTATTTTTTGATAAAGCTGATGTCGCCGCTGCGTTCTACACGGGCGAGCCGAACTTGCGACAGGTCGTCAATGTTGCCGTTGAGACGCATGTCCTCCTCAAGATCATGAACTGAAACATGATTGCGTCGCATCATTTGGAAGTCACATTCACCATCGCGCACGATGATCTCGGGCTTGCCTTTGACCAGGATTCCGAACGCGTGGGAATAGTAGGCCATATGCGCAAAAAGGCGGTGAAGCAGGACTAAAACCACGCCTCCGCCAATTGTGGCAAAAAATGCGGCCGAACCATTGATTGCGCGTGAAAGTACCGAAGCAAGAATTACCAACAGAACCGCGTCGAACGGCGTCTTGTGTGCGAGCGAGCGTTTGTGCCCAAGTCGAACCATGGCCAATGTCGCAAGGAAGACGATGATTCCGCGCAGCGAGATTTGAACAAAGGTCAAGTTTCTCGGTTCCACGCTTAAGCCGAGCAAAGTTTCAAAAGAATTCCAGAATGCATTCATGGATATGATTGTATCGCCCCAAAAATCCTGGTCGAGCCCGTGCAGGGCCCTAGTACCGCTTGCGCGAGAAACCATCGCGTGGCATAAGACGACCGCTCGCCCTGTTTGAATCGGCAGAGCACATAAAATTTATGCCGACAGCTCCACCTCCTTCTCGCGACGTTGCACTGGAAACGCGCTTCTTTTTGGAGCGCTTTAAGAAAGAGATCATCACGGTGCTGATCGTAGCTCTGCTCGCTGTCATCGCCTTTGCTGGTTACCGTTATTATTCTGACCGACGTGCGGCAGCGGCAGCGGCTTCGTTGGCGGGCGCGAAGACTGCTCAGCAATATCAAGAGGTAATTGATCGCTACCCAAACAGCGCAGCGGGCGCTGATGCTTACCTGTTACTCGCTGAAGCGCTGCGAAGTGAAAAGAAATTTGCCGAGGCGAACACAATGCTTCAGGCTTTCATCGCGAAGTTTCCGCAACATGAGTTCGTGAGCACGGCGCGGATGGCGATGGCTGCCAATCTGGAGTCGATGGGAAAAGCTGATGAAGCGCTGGCGGCCTACCAACAGGTCGCAACGACTTATCCGAATAGTTACAACGCGCCGCTGGCTTTGCTGTCGCAGGTGTACATTCTAAAGGGAAAAAATAAGAGCGACGAAGCGCGTCGCATCTGCGAAACTATCCTCACGCAATATCGAACGAGCTTTTGGGCCGGCCAGGCCATGCAGGAACTGCGCTTGCTCAAACCGAGCAGCACGCCGGTCCCGGCCATGGCACCGGCCGCGACCGTTCCGCCATTCTTAGCGCCCCCGGCGCCAGCACCGGCCCCTCAAGCCGCGCCCTCGCCAAACAAGCCGTAACGGCTCCATACGCGTGCTTCCAGCAAAAGCGCGCAGGGCTTACGAATCTTACTGGGCCCACTTAAAGCGAATTTAGAATTGTAGCCACCGGCCTGTGGCCGGTCGACATCAGTGCTGGTCCATAGTAGGAAGACGGCCCACAGGGCCGTGGCTACAACGGGTGCGGTCTCATTAACAGCCTTAACGTTTCGAGAATTGGAAGCGTTTCCGCGCTCCGGGTTGGCCGGACTTCTTGCGCTCCTTCATGCGCGGATCCCGGCGGAGCAAACCTTCAGATTTCAGCGTGCTTCGGAAATTGACATTGACCTGAAGAAGAGCACGCGCGATCGCAAGCTGCGCAGCGCCAGCCTGTCCCATGATGCCGCCGCCGGTTGCGTTAATCGACAAATCGTAGGCATTAACTGCCTTGGCAGTTTGAAGCGGTTGCAGCACGACGTTCTGTAAAGGTACAGTCGGGAAATAATCTTCAAAGCTGCGGCCATTGATATCGATTTTTCCTGTACCCGGCGTCATCCGGATGCGCGCGACCGATGTCTTGCGGCGACCCGTGGCAACGAATTCCTCAGTTTCTGGCATAAGACTATTTTCTGGTGAGTTTAACGAGCTCGGGCTGTTGCGCCGCGTGCGGATGAGAATTACCGGAATAAACTTTTAACTTCCGATAAACATGCCGACCGAGCCGATTGTGTGGAATCATTCCGCGCACGGCGCGCTCGACTAGCAGTTCGGGATGCCGCGCGCGGCGTGCCCGGACATTCTCCGATTTGTGGCCGCCCACGTATCCTGAAAAACTCATGAAGGTTTTTTGTTCTTCTTTCTTTCCGGTGAGTCGCACTTTGTCCGCATTAATAACGATCACAAAGTCACCTGTATCGACGTGCGGCGTGAAGACGCTCTTTTGCTTACCGCGTAACAGATTGGCAGCCTTCACCGCTACTTTTCCCAGCACCTGGTTCCTGGCGTCGATCACCCACCATTTGCGTGGGACTTCGCTGGCTTTGGCAGAAAACGTTTTCATAGGGGCGGAAAAGGCGCGAAACCTACGGAACGCGCTGCGAGGTGTCAAATTTCCAGTCCAAATAATTAGCACTGGTTAGCCAAACCGGCTACTGGTTAATTGCGTCGTGTCAGTTTAGTTGTTCTGCTTTTCGCATGGCAAATTCCACCGAGACTTCTACAAAAACTGCGATCACGCCACGGCGCGACCAGGACTTTCCGGAGTGGTATCAGCAGGCGATCCGCGCTGCGGAGTTGGCTGAGCCCTCGGACGTACGCGGTTGCATGGTGATCCGCCCATGGGGTTACGGGATTTGGGAAAACATGCAACGTCAACTCGACGCCATGTTTCGCGCGACCGGACATCGCAACGCCTATTTCCCGCTTTTCATTCCACTAAGTTATTTCGCGAAGGAAGCGGAACATGTCGAAGGCTTCGCCAAAGAATGCGCCGTCGTAACCCACACCCGGTTGGAGGTGGACGCTGATGGAAAAATGAAACCGGCCAGTCCGTTGACAGAACCGCTCGTGGTTAGGCCTACTTCGGAAACGATCATCGGCGCCAGCTACGCAAGATGGGTGCAATCTTATCGCGATCTGCCGGTCCTCATCAATCAGTGGGCAAACGTCGTTCGTTGGGAGATGCGGCCGCGTTTGTTTTTGCGGACAACTGAATTTCTCTGGCAGGAGGGCCACACTGTTCACGAAACGGAAGCTGAGGCGCGGGCAGAGGCCAAATTGATTCTCGATCTTTACGAACGTTTTGTCCGCGATCATTTGGCCGTGCCCGTTTTCACCGGTGAAAAATCCGAGAGCGAACGTTTTCCCGGTGCGGTGCAGACTCTCGCAATCGAGGCAATGGTGCAGGACCGAAGGGCAATCCAGGCCGGCACATCGCATTTTCTCGGCCAAAACTTTGCGCGTGCAAGTGGCATCCAATTTCAAAATCGAGAAGGCAAACAAGAATTTGGATGGACCACCAGTTGGGGAATGACGACGCGGCTGATTGGCACATTAATCATGATGCACGGAGACGATGACGGGATCGTTTTGCCCCCGCGAATCGCGCCCACGCAGATCATCATCGTGCCCGTGGCGACAAGGGAGGAATCGCGCACCAGAATAATGGAGGCGTGCGACAGTCTCGCGCTGCAACTACGGGGAAAACGCTTTGGTGATGTTCCACTGGAAGTGGAGGTGGACAGGCGCGATATCGGTGGCGGCGTTAAAAATTGGGAGTGGATCAAGAAAGGCGTCCCGATCCGGATCGAAATTGGACCCCGCGATCTCGAGAAAAACGCGCTGGTTATCAGCCGTCGCGATCAGCCGATTAAAGCCAAAGAGTCGATGTCGATTCAGGAATTCATCGCCGTAGCACCGGAAATCCTCACGTCCATTCAACAGAACCTCCTTGAGCGTGCAACGCAGTTCCGCGAGACAAACACGCGAGTAATCGAATCAAAAAAAGATTTCTACGATTTCTTTACGCCTAAAAACTCCGCAAAGCCGGAACTCCATGGCGGTTTTGCCCTCGCGCATTGGAACGGCTCTCGGGAAGTCGAAGAGCAAATCAAGAACGATCTCAAAGTCACCATTCGCGTTGTCCCGCTGGATGATTCCGGGCCTGGGAAATGTATTTTCACCGGCGAATCCAGTGCGCGACGCGTTGTTTGGGCGAAATCGTATTAAAATCCGGGGGAGCGCATTTTGACTTATGCGAGTTCTGGAAAGCGTGTAAGTTGACGCGGCGATCATCGTTCGTTTATTTCCGCGCTGCCGATGGAACTGACGCTGTACAGCCGCAAGTGGTGTTCGTGGTGCATCGACGCGAAGGATTATCTCAAGGAGAAGGGATATCGTTTCCAGGAAATTGATGTTGGTAAAGACCGCCAGGCATACGAAGACATGAAAAAGCTTTCCGCTCAGACTTATGTGCCCACGTTCGTGGCGGGTGATAAAGTTTTGGCCAATTTCGATACCAATCAGCTCGAGAAATTTCTCACAGAGCACCAGATCAGTCCGCAGAAAACCAGTTCCTGATGCTTTTTGGCTTCTTCCTTACCTTTGGCGTAGCCGTGCTCAGCGCGGGCTTGCGCAGTTTTCAAAACTCCTATGCGCAAAAGGCCGGTGCGCTCGGGATACTCGCTGCCACTTTTCTCGGCGTTTATTTTATCACCGACAGCTGGATATGGGGTTTTGTCGGCGCAATGAGCTGGCTCTTTCTGCCGTGGCTGGAAATTCTCACTCGGATTCGCGCACTGCGGCTTCCGAAGGAAAAACGGCTTCGCCCGAAAAGCCCGCCGCCTTCGGACACATTTCCAGCGCTAAGCGAAATCACTCGCGAGATCGAGGACGAAGGGTTTGTCCACGTAGGAGACGCGGGATGGGATTGGGAAGATTATCGGCAATTTTTCCGATTGTTTTATAGAGAGGAAGATCGAGCCCAGGCTGCGATCTGCCTGAACGAACAGCGTGATTTCTCGTTTTATTATCTGCGCATTTCATCGCGCGCCAAAGGCGCCACTGTTTGGACGACGTGGAATTATCCGCTCTCCTACGGGCTGAAGCTAACTCCCCTGTTCCGGATTAATCGACAGCGTCCTGACAGGTCATTCTGGCAGCTCTATCAAAGCCATCGCGAATTTCTCCGGCGAAACGGCGTGAATCCAGCCGCAATCGACCCGCTCGACGAGGAACAGATTCAAACGGAAATGGAGAACGATCTGCGCGACCAGATCGCGCACAACATTCATAAGGGCGTTCTCAAACAAACGGCAGCAGGCGACGTAAAATATTCCTGGCGCGGGATGATCTATCTTTGGTGCCAGTTTCTGGTCGACCTGGTGCGGCTATAAGCCTCACCTGCCGGCGTAGCCAGGGATCTCGCGGCCGGAGCCTCGAACACTCTCCCAAGCGGTCATAATGTCATTCTGAGCGAAGCGAAGAATCTCGGATCAGTTGGAGAGCGCCCCAACAGAATCAGGCCAGAGACGTTTCGCTTCGCTCAACATAACACTGCTATTCGAAGATGACGACGCCATCCCTCTTACCTGTTCATTTGAACTTGTCTTCGCGCCAGTTCGGACGATCATCATTAAACATGCTGACCGACCGGCAAAGGAGAGTTCTCGACTTCATCCAGCGCGAGCAACGCGAGAAAGGGGTCACGCCAAGCACGCGTGAAATCCAAAATCATTTCGGGTTCGCCAGCCAGACATCGGTAATGCAGTACATTGCCGCGCTGGAGCGAAAGGGTTTTCTCGATCGGCCTGCGCGCAAAGCCCGAGCGTTAATCACTCCAGCCATGAAGGTCCGGATTACCGATATTCCGATCTACGGGCAGATTCCTGCGGGTATGTCGGCGCTGACCGAGCAGACTATCGAAGGCCACGTATCGCTCGATGCTCGCTCAGCCAATGTGCAAAAAAATCGGGGCACCTTTGCTTTGCGCGTCCGCGGCGACTCAATGATCGGCGCGCACATCGTTGATGGGGACATTGTGATTTTGGAAGAGGCCAAAGACGTGCATGACGGCGACATTGTTGCCGCGTTGATCGACGGCGAGACGACGTTGAAACGTTATGTCGTCGAGCACGGCCGATCCTATCTCAAAGCAGAAAACCCGCGCTATCCAAATCTCGTTCCGGCCCGCGAACTGAAAATTCAAGGCGTGATGGTGTCGCTGGTTCGTAAGCAAGAGCGCAGGAAACGGCCCTGATAAAGAAGAGTTGAAACGGGAGAAGGCGGGCAATTTCTCGAATATTGCTTTATTGCTATATTGCTTTACGGTACAAGCACGCAAACATGAAGACGACGGTCGACTTACCAGAGTCCCTGCTGAGGCAGGCAAAGCACAAGGCCTTGCAAAATAACACTAGCTTGCGAGCCCTGATGATTTCTGGCTTAAAGAAGGAGCTCGCTTCACCGATGAAGACTGTGGGCGATCCCATCGAACAGATTCGAAATGCCGGGAAGGAGCTATGGCGTGGCATCAAGGCGGATCGTTACGTCCACGAATTGCGCAAGAACTGGAAATAATGCGCGTTTTTTGGGACACGAATCTGTTCGTGTATTTATGGGAAGGATCGGTCCGTACCCGCCAGGTGGAAGCGCTGATAAACTGGCAACACCAGCATGAAGCCGAACTGGTCACATCAACTTTAACTATCGGCGAGCTATTGGTTCATCCCCTGCGGCAAAACCGTGAAGACCTGGCTGATCGCTATCTGGCAAGCTTTTCGCAACTGCAAGTGGTCGCATTCGACGAGTCTGCTGCATATGCGTTTGCACAACTCCGTGCGCAATACGGGCGACTCGCTCCGCCGGATGCAATTCAGCTCGGATGCGCCTCGGTAGCTGCGGTGGATCTTTTTATCACAAACGACCGGCGCTTGGCCCGATATTCTGTGCCGCGAGTTAGCGCCATTCGTGCGCTGGGAGATGTAGAGATCGGCAGGATATAGTTCAAAAGTCCGAATCCCGAGGAGACAGCGATCCAGTGTAAATGTTCGCTTGAACATATAACTAGTTGCTGCCATTTTCTGCAATTGCTATGAGCGGCAAGATTATTGATCTGCGCAACCTTCTTGCGATTCGTTTCCCGCAGCCGTCCCTGTTGGTGGGAACCAGTTTAGTCACCGGTTTAGCTTCCATCGATCAGCCTATTGGCGGTGGTTTGCCGAAAGGGGCGCTCGCTGAATTAATCAGCCCGCGAGGAAGTGCGGGGAGTGCATCGCTCATTCACACCTTCATCCATGGTGCATATCGCGATAAGTATTTCGTGGCGCTGATCGATGGACGCGATTCGTTCGATCCATGTGGACTGACCAATTCCATTCTGCGTCAGCTGCTTTGGGTGCGCTGCACTAAAGCCCTTGAAGCAGTTAAAGCAGCGGATCTGCTCTTAAGAGATGGCAACTTTCCCCTGGTGATTGTTGATCTGATTCTCAATTCGCCGGAAGAACTGCGGAAAATTCCGCAAACCACCTGGTATCGCTTGCAACGACTGGTCGAATCGGTGCCCACAGCATGTCTGGTTCTCACCCGATATGAAATGGTCAGCAGCGCGCAACTGAAGCTTGTTCTCGAAAATTCCTGGAATCTGGAAACTTTGGAAAAGCAGGAGGCGATTTCTCAACTGCAGATTATTGTAAAACGATCGCATCTCAAATCAGTGGTCCCGCCTTCAGTCGCCGCGGCGACCTACTGCGTGGCAAGTAATGGTCAGTGATGAATTAAATCGATGTTTGCCACGATCTATTTGCCGAACTTTTATTTGCAGGCCGCTATGCGGCATCAGCCCGGACTTTGCGCAAAACCGGTAGCCTTAATCGAAGAACAGGAAAAGAAACCTGTTATCGTTCAGTTAAACGAAGTCGCGGAAAAGGCGGGGATCTATAAAGGAATGACTCCAAGCCAGGCTTTGGCGAGATCTTTACAGGTCGTGATCAAAGTGCGGGCCCGCAGTCAGGAAAAATCAATCCAGGAAATCTTGCTTCATTACGCGTTTACGCTCAGCCCATTTGTTGAAGCAACCGCACCGGGCATTTGCACAGTTCAATTTACAACGTGGAATCGGCATCCCTTGGCGCGCCGGAGCCTTTCAGCGAAGGCGGCTGCCGATAATCGATTGGCTCGCCACGGCGAGTCCGTCCTGTGGCGGACTGGAAGCCAGTCTCACGACAACGTCTTGCGTGCTATCGAGCAATTAGCCGAATGTGAGATCTCGGCTCAAGCGGGGATTGCTCCTACGCCAGACACCAGTTTTCTTGCAGCGCACCTTGCAGAGCCGATTTTGCAGATCGAGAATGCAAAAGAATTTCTTGCTCCTTTGCCGATAGAAACACTCGCCATGATCGGCGCAACATAAATTGGAGGGCCAGCCATGCCACGCCGGAGGCTCACAGGCGTTCGCCTCTCCAAAAATTTAGAATAGTCATTCGCTTATTCGATCAGCGGTTTTTCTTCGGTTTCCTGATCGTTTCGGTTTGCTTTACCATGAACGATTTCACGCGCGCATACTCCTTTTGAACGCCATTGGCGAAATCGTGTGGCCCGTACTCGAACAGCACAACGAAACAAAAAGTTAGAACGATGAACAGAACCAACCAAAAAAGGCCGCGCAGGAGCGCCATGCAAAGAGGCTAACGCGTGCGGACACGGCGATCAATACCGCCCCACGGGACGACAACCTCTTGAATGGCATGGCGAAACTGCCAAGCTATTTGGCCATGCGCGTGCCGCTGCTCGATCTTAGTGAACAATATTGTGCCCTGGGCGATTCAATTCGCGAGGCGATTAACGACGTTCTGGGGAGCGGCCGTTTCATTCTTGGCCCGAAAGTCGATGCGTTCGAGAAGGCGATGTGCGCATATTATAATACGCCCCACGCGATTGGTGTTTCGTCTGGAACCGATGCTTTGCTGGCCATTTTGATGGCGCTTGGAATCGGACGCGGCGATGCCGTTATCACGACGCCCTACACATTTTTCGCTACTGCTGGATGCATTGCCCGGGTGGGGGCGCGACCACTTTTTGCCGACATAGATCGAGAGACATGCAACATCCGGCCATCCGCGATTCAGGAATGTATCGAGAAAACTTGCCAGCCCGACGCGAGTGGCGCATGGAAAACAAAGAACGGAGAAAAACTCCGCGCAATGATTCCGGTTCATCTGTTTGGTTTGTGCTGCGAGATGGAAGCGCTCCATAAGATTGCGGAGCGTTACCGTCTTGTTTTGATCGAAGACGCGGCCCAGGCGATTGGTGCAGAATTTCCATTTCCTGAGAGAACCGCGAAAGCTGGAACGATGGGCGACGCTGGGTTGTTTAGCTTTTATCCTTCAAAAAATATTGGAGCTGCTGGCGATGCAGGCATGGTCGTTTGCCAGGATGACGAGCTGGCGCAAAAGCTACGGACTTTCAGAGAACACGGCATGGAGCCGCGCTACTTTCACCATTTCATCGGAGGAAATTTTCGCCTGGACGAAATCCAGGCTGCAGTACTCGCGGTGAAGCTTCCACATCTGGAAACATGGGCGGCCGCGCGCCGCGCTGCGGCGGATTTCTACGGAGCCGAACTGGCGCGCGCAAGGTTGACTGAAAAGATCGCTGTTCCCGCCGAACCCTACCGTGAACGTGGCCTAACAAATCATCACGTTTACCATCAATATGTCATCCGCACACCGATGCGCGATGCTTTGCGTGAGCACCTGAGTAAACGCGAAATCGACACAGCGATTTACTATCCGCTCGGCCTCCATGAGCAGAAATGCTTTGCCTATCTCGGCTATAAAAAAGGTGATTTTCCCGAGACCGAACGTGCCGCTCGCGAAACGCTCGCGCTACCTATTTATCCCGAGATTTCTCGCGATGCGCAGCGGTATGTGGTCAGCGCGATTGCCGAATTCTTCAGCTGAAGTCACGAGAATTGGCCAAACTACTTGCGAGCCGCAGAGTGCGAGCTATATCAACGCGGAAAGCTTTCGTGGTACTAACGGGTAGGTACCGAAGTGGCCAAACGGGGCAGACTGTAAATCTGCTGGCTTTACGCCTTCGCTGGTTCGAATCCAGCCCTGCCCAAACTGTCGTCCAAACGTCGATGCAATTTAGCCGACTCTCTACGTCGCAGCATCTTGAACGCAATCGTCTCCGAGCGCGGGTAACACCCGCCACGGTGGCCAAGCTTTGCCGGGCCTAAAAGCAGCCGAATTCCTAGTAGCCTCTTCGCTGGCCGCCTTCGCGTCGTCCGCCATATCCGCCACCACCACCGCCGTAGCCGCCGCGTCCGCCACCGCCGGGTGGCCGCGGTTCCCGCGGGCGAGCCTCATTCACGGTCAACGCCCGGCCTTCAACGGTTTGGCCATTGAGTTTCGAGATGGCGTTTTGAGCGTCCTCTTCGGAACCCATGGTGACAAACGCAAAGCCACGCGATTTGCCGGTGAATTTGTCTTGCATGAGAGAAACTTCCTGCACAGTACCGGCCTGTGAGAAAAGTTCCTGAAGTTCGTTTTCCGTCGTGTTGAAGGAAAGATTGCCTACGTATAGTTTAGTTCCCATTGAGTTTATTCTGGAAAAGGCTGCCAGGTCACTGTTCCCGCTTATCGGATTTCAAATCGCCACTGAATAAACTCAACTGACAATCCACCAACTTCCAGGCTTCCATTTCCGTCTTCGGCTCACTTGTAAAATGCTTCCCTTAGGAAAGCAATAGAAAATAGCGTAACAATTTTTGCCTCTTCATGGCCCAATTAAGTAGTACGACCAGAGAAAAAAACCCTGAGCGGGTAGCGGTTGTGGCCGCAGGAGTGGTGAGTCCGTTGGGGTTTGGACTGGCGGAAACGCTCAATTCGTTACGGAGAGCAAAAGACTGCATCACCAGTGTAACCCGATTTTCGGTAGCTGACTGTCGCTGCAAAACCGCGGGTCAAATATCCGATGAGCGCCTGCTTGCTGGCCTGAATAAAAAGCCGCGTGCCAAACGCTTGCATCGGGCGTCGCACATGATGATTCACGCGCTAAGAGAAGCGTTGATACAGGTGCCTCAGTTTGAGCCTGAGTTAACGATAATCGGAACGACAAGCGGCGGCATGTCTTATGGGGAACAATACTACCGATCGCTGTGTCGATCAGGAAATCTGCGACACGCCGCGACGTGGATCGCTAATTATCCGGCGCAAAAGCCGGTAATCGATGCGCAGGAGGAGGTTCTGGGGGCTTCTGTACCATGTCAGGTGATCGCGAACGCCTGTGCCTCTGGCACGAATGCCATTGGCCATGGATTCGAATGCGTGCGGTCAGGTCGCTACCAGCGCGTCTTGACGGGAGGCTATGACGCTCTTTCGGAACTGGTTTTCACGGGCTTCGATTCACTTCAAGCCTCGACGCCGGAAAAATGCCGCCCGTTTGATCGACATCGCGCCGGCATGGTGCTGGGAGAAGGTGCTGCCATTCTTGCGTTGGAAAATCTTGAGCTCGCTCGAAAGCGGGGCGCGCCGGTCCTCGCAGAAATTGTCGGCTACGGAATCTCTACAGATAATTTTCACATCACGCAGCCGGATCCGTCCGGTGTTGGACCGCAACAAGCGATGGAATGGGCTCTTCAGAGCGCGGAGATTTCTGCAGATCAAGTCGATTACATCAACGCACACGGAACTGCAACGATATTTAATGATGCAGCTGAAGGGAAGGCCATCAGCCAGTTGTTTAATGGCGTGCCCGTGAGTTCGACCAAGAGCATGATGGGCCATTCGTTAGGTGCCGCGGGCGCAATCGAAGCCGTCATCTCTTTGCTGTCGCTCCGCCATCAATTTCTTCCTCCCAACATTAATTTTGACGCTTTGGATGACTGCCTCGACCTAAATGTTGTAGCGAACGAATCGCGACCGGCTGTGGTACGTATGGCGCTTTCGAATTCTTTTGGCTTTGGCGGGACGAATGCTTCGATTCTGATGCGTAGAGTGGAAGCATGAGCCTGGCGATCGCCGGAATGGGGTGGGTGACCCCTCTTGGAAATGGCGTCGACGCGGTATGGGAACGTCTGCTTCGCGGCGATGAGGCGTCCGCAACACCAATTTCTGAGCAGTTTGCCGATCGGTCCTACAGCGTTTTCCGCGTACCTGAATCGGCGGTGACTGGCTTGGCGCATCCACGCCTTCGTCGGGCCAGTGTGATTTCGCGATTTGCTGCAACCGCCGGCTTGGAGGCTTTGCAGGCTGCCGCGGTAAAGGTGGATTCGCAGAATGCAGAACGAATTGCGCTAATCTTCGCGATCTCCAACGGAGGTGTGATTTATACCAAGCGCTTCTACCGCGATGTTGTTGAGACCGGCGCGCAGGCGGCCAGTCCTCTCTTGTTTCCGGAAACGGTATTTAATGCCCCGGCGAGCCATCTCGGGGCAATTCTCGGTGTTACCGGGACAACTTACACTGTCGTCGGCGACGGGGCCGTGGGCCTCCTGGCGATAAAAATGGCAGAAGACGTGATGACGGAAAAGTCGCTTGATTATTGCCTGGTCGTCGGCACCGAAGAAATCGATTGGCTTTTATGCGACGCGTATTGGCGATGGCGTTTGCTTCGTTCTGCGCCTCCAATGGAGCCATTCGGCAAACAAAAACGTGGAATGATTTTAAGTGAAGGCGCGGGAGCAGTCGTGCTCGCACCAGAAGGGCCGATTACGATCGAGCGCGCTCATCCAGGGGGCTGTTACGGGAAGCGAGCGGAAGCAGAAGAAATTCTGAAGCGAATACTGCGTGATCTCAGCCAAGTCGAAGTCGACTTTGTGATCTCGAGCGCCAACGGCACGTTCATCGATCAGGCAGAGCAGGGAGCGTTGCAGCAGGTGATCCCAGACGTCGTTACTTACACGGCAAAGCCAGCGCTAGGCGAAAGCGTAGGCGCCTCGGGCCTGTGGCAAGTCATTTTGGGAGCCCAAGCTCTGCGGCATGGGGAGCTTCCACCAGTGCTTCACGCCGACTTGGCTATTTCATTGCGGCTTGCGCGTTCACGCATGACTGTGGCGGGCGCGCGCCGAGCAATCATCTTAAACTCTGGAGTCAATCAGCAAGTAGCAGGCTTGCGACTCGCGCTTCGCTGACGTTGCGTAACAAAAATCTGTCGTTCGGGTCCAGCGTGGGTGGAATTGAGTTCAACGGAGCGGAACCAGTCTCCAAGTAAATTTTTCATCCGCAATTTCAAGCCATGCCGCGCTCGGCGGAGAGCCGCGGTTTGGTCGCGTCACGCATCCGGGATTTAAAAACAAAACATTCCCGTGTTTTTCATGTCGCGGAACGTGCGTGTGTCCGTGCAACACGACATTAACGTCGTTAGGTGAATGATCAGGCGGCACGTGTTGTAGGCGAAACTTCAATCCCCCTCGCACAAGATCGACAACCAATGGCCATTCGTAATTGCTGTCGCAATTCCCTCGCACGACGGTGACTCGAGGCCCAATCGCGCGGAGCTCCTCGAGAATGGTCTCCATGCAAACATCGCCAAGATGCCAGATTTCATCAGCATCCTTGGCGATTTCTCTGACCCTTTCCGGGAAGCGGTTGTGCGTATCGGCGAGAACGAAAATGCGCAGCGCTTCGCCCTTCGCTTCAAGGCGTCCCACAAGTTACATTGCCCACGATGGCGTACGTCGCGGCCGGATGACCGTTGTCCCGCTGGCCTTTAACGAATGTGTGGTCTACCAGCAGCGTAGAGCGCTCCAGGAACTGAGTCTGCGGCGTGTCGCCTGTGAACGTCCTTCCGTTAACAGCTCCGAGCAGATCACCGGGCTGCGGGCTGCCAACTACGGATTTCGGGACTATAAGTGTAATCGTTCCATCAGCGTTAAAGCCGCTTCCGGGCAAGGGCCCGATGGGAGTTTCTGTCGGAACACCAATAACCAGACCGACAACCTGAGTAGCGATAGTCCCATATTCAAAGGTAGCTGTTCCGTTTTGGTCCGTCCTCATGCCGACATAGAACTGCTCGGCTGCCGGATCGTACGATTGAGCAGCATACGAATTCCAAACCACTCTCCACCTGCTGTTGGGCGGTACGCTCGCCAGATTAGTGGCCTTCATCTTAAACATAAGGTTGTTCGTCCCCGGAGGCTCGCCTACAGCAACCCAGTCGATAGCGAGCGAAGGAGGCGCTTGCCCGTGCAGTTGTTGTTCCGGATGGCCAGGCGGTGTTTTCTGAACAATCAAGCCAGTACAGGTATCGCCGACGTATGGCGCGGCGACTTCATTATTTCCGCATGACGTGCCGGTGCCGTTTACTGCCAGCACTTTGTAGTAATATGTCTTGGTGGGGTCGGTAGCAGTCGTGTCGTTATAGGTTGTCTGATTTCCCGAAACCGTGGTCAGCTGAGTTTCAGCGCCGCTAGCTGTGCCTCTCATAATGCGATAGCGCGTGATCGTTGAATTCCCCGTGTCGGCCTCCGACCAGGCGAGATGAACCACCGAGTTGACTCGCTGCACCGTCACCAGCGGCATGCCGGCCGCTGATCTCGCGTGCAGCGGATTCGGCGGATCGAAATTAGCAATGAGCCGGCGTCCACTTGATTGCCGCGCGATCACGCCTCTAGCCGTGTAGGCATTCCCTTTAGCTGTAATGGCTGCCTGAGCACAGGCCCCGTCGGTACACCCATCAACATAACCGACCTGCACACGTCCCTGCTTATCGACGGTCATATCAAAGAAGTCGAGCAGATTGCGGCAAATATCGGCGCCACCATGCATCCAGATACAACCGCGCTGCATGGGATCCTTCGGGGTTACGTCGGTGGTGGTCCAATGAAGTCCTCCATCGAAGGTACTTGCAACGTAAAGATGCCAGATACCATTGAAGGTGTTCGCCGACTCATCGCCCGTTGTCGTCGAACCGTAGAACGCGACTGCCGCGCGGCCAACATCAGCTGCGACTGCCGCGGGGAAAGCAATGTTCTTCAGACCATAAACCGCACCTACGTCATAGATGTTCTGCCACGTCTGGCCACGGTCCGTGGAGGTCGCCACGACTGCGTTCGAACCGCCGGTGGCGGTGCCAGCTACGGTGCTACTGGACATTGCAAAGTAGACCCGGCCGTTATTGTCGATTGCTACCGCTGGATCCTGAAGATTCGCGTTAGCGCGCGTCTGGCTGCTTGCGTTTTGGACGGGACGTATGCTCCACGTTAACCCATTGTCTTCTGAAACGACGACCGCGCCCGTACCGCTACAGCTGTTGTTGGGAAGATAAACCGTTCCGTCCGGCGCGACTTTCACGTGGCCATGCAATCCACCGCATTGCGTCGTGTAGGTCGGCACCGGCGGGCCATAGGTTGCGCCTCCGTCATCGCTGCGCAAACAAAACGCCGTGATCAAGTCTTGCGAGCAATAATAAACAGCGTTCGGGTATGGGCCGTGTGGCGGAGCAGGCGCGTGATACGGTCCGCCGCCGATCGTCTCATGATCAATGCCTGACCCCAGCGGGCCAGAACTGGGTGACCAGCCTGCATAGCTGGGCTGGCCCAATTGATCGAGACCGTCGGTGTCTGTGAACGAAACCTTGCAGGTAGGCGAGGTCAGCGTCAGCTCTCCTGCGAACACGCGGCCAGTCTGACGATCGGTGAACCCGATGGGATCGGAATCAACAAACTGCGATGTCGGCGCGGGACTGTTATACCAAGTCGCACTCTGACCGTTTGCGGGGCAGCTATCGTCGAACTTGATGAAGAGCGTTTGGAGATCTGATTGGAAATTCGTTACGCCACTAGCTGAGTTCGGTGAATTCCAGTTGACCCCGATCGAGGGCTCGCCCGCATCGTGTGCGGTGTATTCGACGGTGTGCACAGTCGGCCCCTGACTGCTGTCGGTAACCTGCACCAACGTGCCCGGCGCCTCGAAATTTTGAAAACCGATCTTCGGCCCGCGATCCTGTGGCGCGGAGGGAGGTAACGCGGTTCCTGCTGATGCTGATACCGCACTGGCGCTTCCGGAGTACTGGAAGCCAGCAAAGGCGCTAAAATAGACCACGTGCACCGAAAACTGGCCAGTGCCGATCTCCGGATTGCTCGGGTCGAGATCGACAATTTCCGGCGGCGTTCCGCCGTGCGCCGACGTACCACCAGGTACTATTGGCCCGCCGTTGTTGCCTTTGTGAACATAAACATCGTAGTCGCTAAGGCCGGAAGGGTCCGCGCAACTGATGACAAGGCGTGCCTTAAGACCACTCCAATTAGTTGGCGTGCCGGATAACGTCAGCACGAAGGTGTCGCAGTTTACGCCTTCGACACAAGTGCTTTCGTCCAGCGATCCACCGCCAACCGCCGTACCCACCCAGTTCACAGCTGGGCCGCCAGGATTGAGCGTTCCAGAACTCGGCATCGCTGACTGTAATCGGGCTGTGAAGAGCCCGAACACAAACAGGAAAATACCCGCTACAAAAAAAAGCGCGCCGATAGTGGCGCGCGCGGCAATCGAATGAGAGGGAATCTTTTTCATAGGCAGAACTCCATAAAGTCTGCCTTAGCATTCGCAAAAATGGGCTCGCGTGGTCGCCTCAAATTGTTTGATAAATCTCGCTTGTCAGAAAGGTTTACAGCTGTTGAAGCGCTTTTTGGGCGAGTACTTTCGCCTTCTTGAGTTTGGTATCTTCGTCATCCGTTCCGCCGATACCGACCGAGATGAAGACATCGCCTTTTAGAACATAAAGTACGCCGCCGAATCGATTGCTCACCCAATAAGCTTCGTCGCCCAAGCCGCTGATTTTTTTCGGCGGAACTCCCGTTTCATTTTCGTTGGGACTCTTTCTCTCCGATTCTTCATCGGACCCATTCTGGTTTCCGCTGTACGGGCCGAACTTCTCTTTCCAAAAATCTTTTGGACTGCGCTTACTGCGCTGCTTCGCGTCGTTCTGGACGAGTGCCAGATTCACTGACTTGCTGAATTCCGATGCCGTGTAGAAGCATTGGGAAACCCAGAAAACTCCATCGGAACGTTCGCTTCTCTTCGCCTCTTTCATCGGCGCTGCCTGAACTGATTCCACTTCCGGTTTCGAGACAAGACTGCAGGCATCGCGCGTGGCTGTCATGCCTCGTCGGTCTCTGCATCCGACAAGGATCAACAGAAGTGATGTCGAGATAGAGATGAAGCGCAGCCTGCACATGAAAGAACTTTCACTAACGAACAGCCGCGAACAACATCGCGGTTCGGTTGGTCTCACGTAGTGACCCCCACGTTGCTTCGCCAGTTGACGGATGTTAGCGTCGCGTGCCTGTCATGAGTCAGAACTACAAAAACACTCTTAATTTACCACGCACGGAGTTTCCGATGAAGGCGAATCTCGCTGCGCGCGAGCCGGAAATGCTCCGGGAGTGGGAAGAGACCCGACTCTACCAGCAGATTCAGAAGTCGAAGGAGGGTCGCGAATTATTTGTGCTGCATGACGGACCACCATTCGCCAATGGAGACGTGCACATGGGCACAGCGCTCAACAAAATCCTCAAAGATTTCGTGGTCAAATCGCAGACCATGCTCGGCAAACGCGCCCCGTACGTACCTGGCTGGGATTGTCACGGACTGCCGATTGAATACAAAGTCGTGAAAGAATCCCGCGGCCTTTCTCCCCTGGAAGTTCGCAAAAAATCGGAAGCATTCGCGTGGAAGTTCGTCAACATCCAACGCGAGCAATTCAAACGGCTCGGCGTCTTCGGCGATTGGGAGAATCCGTATCTGACGATGGATCCCAAATATGAAGCAGAAATCTTGCGCGCTTTTGCCGTATTTGTTGAGAAAGGCCTCGTTTATCAATCGAAGAAGCCGGTTTTTTGGAGCACAGGTGCACAAACCGCGCTAGCCGAAGCCGAAGTAGAATACCAGGACCGGGACGACACCGCGGTTTACGTGCGATTCCCGCTTCCTCCCGACCACGTGGCGAAAATCGGTTTACCAGCTGACAAGCTCGTGAGCGTCGCGATCTGGACAACAACGCCGTGGACGTTGCCTGCAAACCTCGCGATTGCAGTGGATCCGAACGTCGAATACGAAATTTTGAGTAATCAGAACGAGCGAGTGCTTGTTGCTCGCGGGCTTCGCGAACAATTCATTCAACAAACTGGATTTGTTGCCCCGGAAGAATCGTCTTTTCGTATTGGCAAACAGCTGGTGGGGCTTCAGACGCAACATCCATTTCTCGATCGAAAATCAACTATACTCGCAGCTGATTTCGTTACCATGGATACCGGCACAGGCCTGGTGCACATCGCGCCCGGTCACGGCGAGGACGATTACTGGTTAGGCAGGGCCAACGGCTTGGAAATTCTGTCTCCGGTTGATGATCATGGACGATTTACTGATGAGGCGCGCCTGCCAAATCTCACTGGGAAATACGTGTTCGATGCTAATACGGACATTATCAACTTGCTGCGGGAGCGGGGAATGTTGCTCGGGCAACAGAATTTTCATCACTCCTATCCGTACTGTTGGCGCTCGAAAACACCGATCATCTTTCGCAATGTCGAACAGTTCTTCATTCGAATCGATGAGCTGCGTGGCAGGGCGCTAAGTGAGATTCACAACGAAGTGAAATGGATCCCAGCGTGGGGCGAAAACCGCATCGCAGGCACAGTCGAATCGCGTCCCGATTGGGTGATTTCGCGCCAACGAAGCTGGGGCGTGCCGCTGCCTGTTTTCTATTCGAAGGATGGAGAAGCAATTCTCGATGCAAAAATTATCCGAAAGCTCGCAGATCTGGTCGCCGAGCGAGGCTCAAACGTTTGGTTTGAATTGAACGACCCGGATCTCGCCAAAACACTTGGTCTCCCCGCTGGTACGACGAAAGGCAACGATACGATCGATGTTTGGATCGACAGCGGCGTTTCGCACAAGGCTGTCTGTGCCCTGCATCCGGAATTGCGCGATCCAGCCGACATGTATCTCGAGGCGACCGACCAACATCGGGGCTGGTTTCAATCGTCGCTACTCACGAGCATCGCGCTGAATAATCGGGCACCGTACAAAACTTGCGTAACGCACGGGTTCGTTGTCGACCTCGACGGAAAGAAAATTTCCAAATCCAGCGCTTACGAGAAGCCGGTGGATGCCGGCCATTTTGTAAGCGAACACGGCGCGGATCTCGTTCGTTTGTGGGCGAGCAGCATCGATTACACCTCTGACGTCCCATTTTCCGAGGAGATCTTCACACGTCTGGGCGACACGTATCGCCGGATTCGGAACACGCTGCGTATTTTGCTTGGGAATCTTTATGATTTTACTGCGGACCCTGGCGGCGGCGCGCTGGCATCAACGACGCCCGCTACAAAGTTGGTTGATCGCTGGATTTTGGAGCGTTTGAACGACGTGATTTCTGATTCCCGATCGGCATATGAATCGTTTGAGTTTCACAAGGTTTATCACGCGCTCAACCAGTTTTGCGCCGTCGACCTGAGCAGCCTCTATATCGACATCACCAAGGACAGAATGTACTGCGACGCGGCAGATTCATCGCGGCGACGCGCGACACAAATAGTCATGCACGAAATCTTCAGTGCCCTGTGCCGATTGCTGGCGCCTGTGCTCGTTTTCACCTCCGAGGAATCGTGGCGACATTCAGCCCGGGGCGGGCCAGTCCATTTGCAGGAATTTCCGCCGCTGGAACATCGAGGGCATGAAGCGAGCGACCAGATTGCCGAGCTTCTGAAATTGCGCGCTGTAATCGGTCAAGCGATCGAGCGGGCACGGCAGCAGAAGCTGATCGGCAATGCTCTTGAGGCTGCTGTCGTTTTATGTTCAAACTCGGATGTCACGACGAAAATTAGCAAGGAAGAGCTGGAAGAATTTTTCATTCTGAGCGATCTGACGATTCGCCAGGCAGACGAAGCGAGCGCGTCAGTCACTAGAACGGCATTCAAGAAATGCGCCCGTTGCTGGCGTCACCGTTCAGCTGTTGGCACAAGCAAAGAACATCCCGATTTGTGCGATCGGTGCGAAAGCGTGGTCCGAGCGATTGGAAAAAGTGCCGACTGATCATCAGGAGGAAATGACGAAATCCGAATGACGAATGACGAATTAATGACAAAGCCCGAATGCCAAAATCCCAACAGGTTTCGTTATTTGAGCATTCCGGCTTCGTTCGTCATTTAACCGGACATGAAGTTCATTCTTTTCCTATCGCTTCCGCTCTACGCACTGGATCAGTGGAGCAAGCAGATGGTTCTGCGATTCATCAGTCCTGATGAGCCCCGCGTTCTGGTGGCCGATTTCTTCAGTCTGGTTAACGTGACCAATACCGGTGCAGCGTTTGGATCCTTCAGAGGCAAAAACACCTTTTTCATCGCCATTTCATTTGTGGCGCTTGTGATTGTTGTAGGGCTCCTCTTGCGGGCACGAACACCTGATCGTTGGCGTGATCTTTCGCTGGCGCTTCTCCTCGCTGGAATCCTGGGAAATCTCACCGATCGCCTACTTTATGGGCACGTGATTGATTTTCTTCTTTTCGACTTACACGTGCCTTATGCGCATCCCTGGCCGGCCTTTAATGTCGCCGACTCCTGCATCTCGGTTGCGGTGGTGTTATTCATTATTCATTCGTTCTGGAAGGAAAAGGGCGCTGGGTAGGGACGGCGCGCTGCGCCGCCCGGACATCGCAGCGCGATGTCCCTACCATGCTCTCGACGCGCGTTGCGCTTTGTGCAATGAAGCGGCTACAGTGCCCGGATGAAACCTTCCTCGATGGAAGAAGCTGCGCGCAAAGTCGCTGCGCGCTTGCGCGAGGATAGTTACATCGCGTATTTCGCCGGTGGTTGCGTGCGCGACATGGTGCGCGGTTTGGCGCCAAAAGACTACGACATCGCCACCGACGCGCGGCCCGAAGTGGTACAGAAACTTTTTCAGCGAACCTATGCGGTCGGTGCGCATTTTGGGGTGATCATTGTCTTGGAAAATGATTTCCAATTTGAGGTGGCAACTTTTCGGTCCGATGAGGCTTACATCGATGGACGGCATCCAACCGCAGTTCATTTTTCATCGCCTGAAGAGGATGCCCGGCGCCGGGATTTTACAATCAATGGAATGTTTTACGACCCGGTTGCAGAAGAAGTAATTGATCTCGTCGGTGGCCGCGCCGATATCGCTGCGAAATTGGTGCGCGCTATCGGCGACCCCGCGCAGCGTTTCGCGGAGGATCGGTTGCGGATGCTGCGCGCAGTACGGTTCGCGACGGTGCTCGATTACCAGATCGATCCAAAAACCTGGGACGCGCTGATAGCTAATGCTGCCTCAATCCATGAGATCAGTGCAGAACGAATTCGTGATGAACTGGTGCGGATTTTTCTGTCGCCGAACCGCGGACTTGGCTGGGACTTGCTCGATGCAAGTGGACTAATGCGTGCCATTCTCCCTGAGATTGAGGCGATGAAAAGGTGCGAACAACCCAAGCAATTTCATCCCGAAGGTGACGTCTTCAAGCACACGCGATTAATGCTCGACTTTCTGCCGAAGAAAGTCTCTGTGCCGCTCGTTTTCGCTGTGTTGTTGCACGATGTGGCGAAGCCCCGTACCGCAACCGTGGACGAAACGGGGCGAATTCGCTTTAGCGGGCACGATCGTTTGGGTGCGGAGATGACAGCGGAAATCATGCGGCGTTTGCGATTTTCCGGCGCTGAAATCGAAGGGACGGTCGAAATGGTGCGGCAGCATATGGTTTTCAAGGATGTGCCGAAGATGCGCGTGGCGAAATTAAAGCGTTTCATGGCGCGGCCGACTTTCGACGACGAGCTTGAGCTGCACCGGGTTGATTGCCAGGGCAGCCATCGCATGCTCGACAACTACGAATTTCTCGTTCGGAAGCGCGAGGAATTCGCTAACGAACCGATCATTCCGCCGCCACTCGTGCGAGGAGACGATTTGATGGCCCTCGGTTTAGAACCAAGCCCAAAATTTAGCGAGATTCTCGAGGCGGTTGAGACACGACAACTCGAGGGAAGTTTGCGCACGAGGGAGGAAGCACTCGAGTGGGTGAAACATGAGTATTCGTTAGGCATGAACGACTGACGAAAACACCAATCGTAGAATGAGAATTCTCATGATTAGCGCAGAAGGCCCGCCGCTCCAGCGGACCGGAGCGGTTATCGATGTCATGGATGGGCTGCCTGCTGCACTGCGTTCCCGAGGACACGAGGTTTGCGTGGCTCTTCCATTTTACCGGGAGATTCGGGAGAACCGCGCGTTTAAGAAAAAGGATACGGGGATCGCTGTCGATATACAGGTCGGCGAAAAAGTTTATGTCGCGCGGTACCTCGAGGGACGAAGTGCCAGTGGCGTGCAGTTGCTCTTGATTCGCTGCGATGAATTTTTCGATCGCGACGGAATTTACGGCGAACACGGCAAGCCTTATGAGGATAACGCTTCGCGGTTTATCTTTTTTTGCAAGGCCACGCTGGAATTATCTCGCCGACTGACCCCGCAATTGCAGGTTCTGCATGCCCACGATTGGGCTGCCGCGCTGGTGCCAGTGTTTGTGCGTGCGCAAGGACTGCCATTCAAGACCGTGTTGACCATTCATCATGTGGCTGACCAAGGCAGTTTTTGGGGCCTCGATTTCGCGCTTACAAATCTGCCGGAGCGATTTTTCACCCTGAATGGAGTCGAGTTCTTCGGGCGCCTTAATTTTCTCAAAGGCGGAATTCTGTATACCGACAGGATCACGACCGTAAGCGAACATTATCGCCGCGAAATCCTGACGCCGTCCGGCGGCTGCGGCCTGGATGGGGTCTTGGGCGAAAATGCGCATCGTCTGACCGCCATTTTGGACGGCGCAGATTACAACGTCTGGAATCCGGCGTCGGACCGTTTGCTACCGGCACGCTACGATGAGAAAAAGCTTCGCGGAAAGCAGGTCTGTCGTGATGCATTGCTCAAGGAGATGAAACTTGCACCCGGGGCGCGGGGTCCCGTATTCGGCATGGTGACTCGAGTCGTTCAGGAAAAAGGCTTCGAAATTCTCGTGCCGCTTCTCGATCGACTTTTGTGGGATGATGTGCGCCTGATCATCCTCGGGCAAGGCGATCCCGCCTATGAAACTGGCCTCGCAGTCGCAGCCAGAAAATTCTCGACGAGGTTCGCATATAAAAAAGATTATGACGCAAAACTGGCGCACTTGATCGAAGCAGGTATGGACATCAGCCTGATTCCATCACAGTTCGAGCCAGCTGGTCTCGGTGCGATGTATAACTTAAAGTACGGTGCTCTTCCGATTGCGCGCGCGACCGGCGGAATTCACGAAATCATCGAGGGCTACGATCCGAGCTCCGACAGCGGGTACGGTTTTCTCTGCTACGAATATTCAAGCGAAGCCTTCTGGGATGCGATGAAGCGCCCGCGGCAAATCTTCCGTGATCGGGAGCTTTGGACCAAGCTGATGAAGCGGGCAATGGCGCGCAATTTTTCTTGGGACGCGTCTGCGCAGCGATATGAAGTTTTATACAAAGAACTGATTGGCGCCGCCGACAAAGCGGCAGCCTAGCCTCGGCGTGGCGCGCCATTTAGCTTTCCGCTTGTCAAACGGACCCATCTATGGAACTTTGGGCGGCTTTTTCGCTCACTCATGGCTTACGCAATTATCAAGACCGGTGGCAGGCAGTTTCGCATCGCGGAAGGCGACACGATCGACGTCGACCTTTTGGATGTCGATCCTGGCAAGACCGCGACCTTCAGCGAGGTGTTGATGTTTGCCGATGGAAAAGACGTGACACACGGGAGCCCGCTCATCTCCGGAGCGAAGGTCACCGCTGAAGTTCTCGAACAGCGCAAGGACAAGAAGGTGATCGCATTTAAGTACAGGCGGCGCAAAGGTTATCACCGCACGGTTGGACATCGCCGCAAATTGACGCGCGTGAAGATTAAGAGCATCAGTGTAGGAGCTAAAAAGGCTGCGGCGAAGAAGACCGAGGAATAAAGGCGGATCACAACCTATTAGCTATCAACTCTCAACCAACGACTTTTTTCAATGGCTCATAAAAAAGGACAAGGCAGCGTTAAGAATGGCCGTGACAGCGTCAGCAAACGGCTGGGTGTAAAAAAATTCGGCAGCGAAATGGTCATCGCCGGCAATATCATCGTACGCCAGCGGGGGACAAAATTCTTGCCCGGAAAAAACGTCGGACTCGGCCGGGATTACACGATTTTTGCGCTGATTGACGGAAGCGTGCGCTTCGACCGTTCTGGGCGCCGCGTTAATGTGGATCCATCGGTGACCGGGAATTAGTCCGGTCGATTCTACTTCCCCGCGCCAGCAGCCTCTGGTATAAAGACGTTCCGCTCGTGAGATATAACACTTTTATTCTTTTCGGCGCGCCTGGCAGCGGCAAAGGCACTCAGGGCAAAACGCTTGGAACGATCCCACGCTTTTATCATTGCGCATGCGGCGATGTATTCCGCTCCATCGACACTCGCACGAAAGTCGGCAAAGCGTTTCTTGAATACTCTAGCAAGGGTCAGTTGGTTCCGGACGACATCACGGTAGAGCTTTGGCGAGAGGCGATCGATGCGGCTGTGGAAGCGCACAAATTTAAACCGGACATCGACACGCTGGTGTTAGACGGTATTCCGCGAAATGTTGGGCAGGCCAAGATTATGGGGGAGATGATCGACGTAAAAAAACTGTTTCATCTCGCGTGTCCAAGTCGAGAGACGCTTTTTTATCGGCTTAAAAAGCGCGCCCTGAAGGACAACCGTCTCGACGATGCAAACGAGCGGGTAATCCAACGACGCCTCGACATTTACGAAAAGGAATCGAAGCCAGTGCTTTCGTATTATTCGAATGAGCTGGTGACCGTGGTTGACGCGACTCAGCCGCCCGCCAAAGTTCTGCTCGATATTCTAAAGAGCCTGAACGGCGTGTATGAGCCAGCAGCAGTTTGAGAATTTCACAGCTTCCAGTCTCTACTGTGAAAAGTGCAAGGCCGCGATGCCTGTGCGCGAGCGATTGCTTTTAGTCCTGCCCGACAAGGAGATTTTCGATTATCTGTGCACCGGCTGCGGGTCGTCGGTAGGTCGGCGCGAGATTACGGCCGGCGAAAAACTCCTGGCACAAGCGGTGGCCAAGCGGCGCCCGCGCCGCTCCGGCGCGATGCATCGATTGACGCCGTAACCCGGCATGCGAATCGTTTTCATCGGCACCGGCGATATCGGGGTGCCGACACTGCAAGCGTCGCTGAAATCGGAACACGAAGTCGTTGGCGTTGTGACGCAACCCGACAAACCAGTCGGACGGGCTCAGTTGGTAGAGCCGCCGCCGATTAAGAAAGCACTCTCCGCCACCGGGATACCGGTTTTGCAACCGGCGCGGATCAAGGATCGACAAGCAATCGAAGAAATTCGTGCCTTTAAGCCAGATGTGATCGTCGTAATGGCTTATGGGCAAATCCTGCCACGTGAGGTTCTCGAAATTCCAAAAATTGCCAGCTTGAATCTGCACGCCTCGCTCTTGCCGCGTTGGCGCGGTGCCGCGCCGATCCAGGCCGCGATCGCGGCGGGCGATATCGAGAGCGGCATTACTGTGATGTATATCGATGAAGGACTCGATACTGGCGACATCCTCTTGCAGCGCAGAATCGACATTCTACCCGCCGACACAGGTGGATCATTGCATGATCGACTGGCGAAGATTGCGCCCGAAGCGCTACTCGAATCCTTGGAATTGCTTGCGGAAGAGGGAGCGCCGCGCATTCCGCAAGACAACGCACTTGCGACTTATGCCTCGAAGCTGAGACGCGAAGACGGCAAAATTGATTGGACCGATCCGGCTGAAGCGATTGAGAGAAAAATTCGAGCGTTCGATCCCTGGCCGGGCGCATTTATGGAATTCGATGGGCGCAAGCTGAAAGTGTTTTCCGCAGTCATCGTCGGCCTGTGCGGAATGCCCGGGGAAATTTTGCTCAGCGAAAAAGAGCTTGTGGTTGCCGCTGGCGAAGGCGCGCTATCGCTTGGCGAAGTGCAACCGGAAGGAAAGCGACGCATGAGCGCGGCGGAATTTCTGCGCGGACACCGTACCTGGTCATCCTGAGCGAAGCGAGCTCGCTGACTGTCTTCTCCGGCTCGGGATGACCTGTGTGTTTGTGCTTTCCAAGATCGATATCTTCTGTTGATCATTGTAAGTCACTCATGCAAACCGAAAAGCCAGCGTATAAACGCATCGTTCTGAAGCTGAGCGGTGAAGCCGTGCAAGAGCGCGGCGGGCGCGACAACATTTCGCCAACAGTCGTGCGTGAGATTGCTGAACGGATAAAAGAAGTCCGCGATCTGGGAGTGCAGGTATCAGTCGTCATCGGGGGCGGAAATATCTGGCGAGGTGTATCGGCGTCGCATCGCGGTATGGACCGCACCACAGCGGATTACATGGGCATGCTCGCCACCGTGATCAACGCATTGGCGTTACGCAGCACACTTGATCAAATGGGTGTCGAGACGCGTGTCCAGTCGGCGATCGACATGAGAAACGTGGCAGAGCCATTTATCCTGGGACGCGCCATTCGGCACCTTGAACTTGGTCGTATTGTGATTTTCGCCGCGGGGACCGGCAACCCCTACTTCTCCACGGACACAACGGCGGCCCTGCGGGCGAGCGAGATTCGCGCCGATGTGATTCTGAAAGCTACCAAGGTGGACGGGGTCTATGATCGCGACCCAAAGAAGTACCCAGACGCGCAACGGTTCGACCAGCTCACTTTCTCGGAAGCGCTTGCCAAACGTTTACAGGTGATGGATTCCACTGCGTTCAGCCTGTGCATGGACAACAAAATACCGATTGTCGTTTTCGACATGAACAACCCCACCAATATTCGCGATGCCGTGCTTGGGCGAAAAGTCGGGACACTGGTTTGCGATGAGCTTCCATCGAAGTAACACTTCACCGACATGAGTAAGGATGACATTCTTTTGGAGGCCGAGATGTCGATGGAGAAAAGCGTCGATTACATGGTGCACGAATTCACCGCGGTGCGAACCGGCAAAGCTTCACCCGGGTTAGTCGAAAACGTGGACGTCCACGCCTACGGATCGAGCATGAAGCTCAAGCAGCTTGCTTTGATCACCACACCCGAGGCGCGGTTGCTCGTTGTTCAGCCGTTTGATGCAGGCACCGTGCAAGACATTGAGCGAGCGCTCAAGGAATCGAAGATCGGCATCATGCCCGCCGTTGATGGGAAAATCATTCGGCTGCCGATCCCAGAGCTCTCAGAAGAGCGGCGAAAAGAGCTTGCGCGTTCGCTAAGCAAAATGGCCGAAGAAGCGCGTGTGCGTGTGCGCGCCAATCGCCGCGCTGCACTCGACGAGGCGAAGAAACTCAAGGCCGCCGGTGAATTGACCGAGGATGGCTTGCGCGATGTGGAGGATGAAGTGCAAAAGCTTACCGACCGTTTCGTTAAATCCATCGATGATCATCTCAAGCATAAAGAAGCGGAGATCATGAAGGTGTGATCGATCTTCCTCTACCTCTTGCTCCGAATCTTTGTCCTACTTGCCCACTCGTTAGCAAGAAAAGCCGAGAGAAAGATTAAGCGGAAGAGGAAGGCCAGATCATCTCGTTCGGTTTGCGAAAAATCGGGCTTGGCCCTACAGGATCTGGTACCACGCGTCTTCCATTTTCCTAGTCAGACCGCGAAACTTTCGCCGCACGAGCAGTGCGCGACGGCGTTGGGGTTGGTGACTTTGAAGCCGCCTTTCTGGAGATCTTCACTGTAATCGAGCACTGAGCCGCTGACGAAAAGTGCGCTCTTCGGATCGACAACCAAGCGAACATTTGAGGTGGGAACGAGGATATCCCGCTCCTTCGGACCCTCTACCAAGTCCATCACATATTGCAGACCGGAGCAGCCGCCGCCTATCACGGCGAGACGTAGCGCACCCTCTGGCTTGCCCTTTTCCTCCAGCAGCGACTCCAGTTTGCGCGCTGCCTTCTCGGTGACGCTGATGAGGCGTTCATTACCGATTTTGTAATTGATAGCCGTAGATTCCGTCGTCATCGAAAAAGATTAGGAGAGCAGCAACGCGGGAATCGCATTTTCAACTTTTTCCTGGTCCGCACTGTTACTTTCTTGATTCAAAATATTTTCTTCCGCGATTGCCTTAACTTCGGCGAGTGTCGCCACATGTGCAAAGTTTTCACGCAACCGTTTCGCATTGGGCATCGTCCGCGAATAAGCCATCAGGCGCGCGCGCATCGATCGAATTGCGGGTTCCTCCGCGCCCCATTCACGAACCGCGAGCTGGCAGTGGCGCAGAACCAGGTTCCATTTTTCCGATAGGGTGGGTGCATCCGCCATCCGTCCGCTGGCGAGATACTCTTTGATCTGATTGAAGATCCATGGGGCGCTCATGGCCGCGCGACCGATCATCGCGCCGGCGACTCCGTTCTCACGCCGTCGGTTCGCGACGTCGGCAGCGCTGGATAGATCGCCGTTCCCGATAACCGGAATCGGAACAGCAGCGGCAACTTCGCCGATGACATCCCAATCCGCGGCGCCCGCATAAGCTTGCGCGCGTGTGCGACCGTGCACAGTTATCGCCGCGATTCCTGCATCAACGAGCAGGCGTGCTACCCGCGTGGCGTTGATCGAATTGGCATCCCACCCAATGCGAATCTTGGCCGTCACCGGCACTGGCGCGATCGCTCGAACTACCGCCGTCGCGACACTGGCCAAAGTCGGACAATCTTTCAACAATGCGGAGCCGCCATTTCTGGAGACTACTTTGTTGACAGGACAACCGAAGTTCAGATCAATGAAATCTGGACGCACCCAATCAACGACCTGGCACGCCGCTTCCGCCATGTGCTTCCCGTCGGCCCCGAAGAGTTGCACACCGATTGGCCGTTCGATCTCATCAAAATCCAGGTACTCGCGCGTCCGCGCATTGCGGCGGAAAATTCCCTCGGCAGAAACGAATTCGGTCGTGAGAATGTCAGCGCCATATTCTTTGCAGAGCTGCCGGAAGATTTTGTCCGACACCCCGGCCATCGGCGCGAGGTAAAGAGGAAATTGTTCGAAAAACCAGGGAAGAAGCATGTCGATTTTTCAACCATGTGCCGCAGCCTGAAGCAGGTCCGCCACTTCGTTTTGCACGTTTTCCAGCTCGTCGAGCCGCAATTGCGGATCGGGTACGATGAACACATCGCCGGTTGCGCCGTGTTCGTAAATCAAGACACGCCCATTAGTACTCTCTTCCGTCTTCACTTGTTTCAGGACGCGCTTGCGCTCAAGCATCGCGGCCAGGACGTAGCAAGCATTTGGCTTATCGGATGCAATTAAACGGCGAAAGAGTTGTTCCGCATTTTCCCTCGGCAGAGGTTCGGACGGCTTTGGCGGCAATGGTTCGTAGCGCGATTTCCAAAACGAAAATGGCTGAATGTTTTCATTCCGGTTCTGCCACGCCTCTTCACTCAAATCCTCACGCCGATAGCCATCCGCGCTGTGATAGAGCAGCGTGTAGAAGTATTCTCCGGCGACAAACGGCCGGTGCGTCACCGCGCAGGTGTCTGCCCGATGTGTGATCGCCCATTCGTTCGGAAGCGGGTTCATCGTGATACGATACGTCGCGCGGTGAAAAGATGAAAACTGGGGGGTTCGCGGTTGGAGGCGCGCAGATAGAGCAGATAGAGGCCGATCGCGGCGAATAGAAGGTTCGGCGCCCAGGCCGCCACCCATGGAGAAACGCGGTCACCTTCGCCAAGCGCGAGAAACAGGTGCACCAGGAAGTTCATCGAAAAGACGAGAAAAACCGCGGCGGCGACACTCGACAAAACGCCGCGGCGCGAATAACCGATTCCGAGCGGCGCTGCGATGCACACAACAACCAGGCAGGTCCACGGCAGAGCAAGCCGGTACTGCAGATGGGTGCGAAACGGTGCCAGCAACGTAGCGGGGAAATCTGCATTGAAACGCAAATACTCCCGTAATTCTGGCAGGCTTAGAAATTCTGCGCGTTCATTTGCGCTTCCGAGCCGGAAAGGTGTTTCACTCCAGTGCTCGATCTTGATCGAAGGATAAATCTGCTCGTCGACGATATTTCCAGCGTGATCATAGTGAACGACCTTCACATTCTCCAAATCCCAGGTTTTGGTTTCCGGGCGGTAGGAAGCGCGACTTGCCACGTAGTTTGTGACGATATTGTCGTTCGTGTCCTGTTGAAGGACCTGAACGTTGTTGAACGTGTTGCTCCGAGGAAGGAAATTTTGAATAAACCAAGTGCGCAAATCGGTTCGATTGCGAAAAATTTGCCCTTGGATGTAACGACTGGGACGGGCCTGCGCTTCCGAAAGAAAATTTTTGCGCGCCAGTTCTGCATGGGGCGCCAGCGAATAGTTCATCGCCATGCTGGCTCCTACAGTCAGCAGTCCCATGGCGATCAACGGCAGCAGAACGCGCGGAAGACTTATACCCGCCGTGAGCATGGAGACAATTTCGTTGGAGCGCGACATTCGGCCCAGAGCAAAAAGGAGCGACAGCAGAAGCGAAACCGGCAGCAGAATGAGGAAGACCTGCGGGATCTGCGTGGCGTAATAACGACCGACCAGAAGCAGACCGACATGCTCGTCGATAAAAGTCGAGATGTTATCGCTTACGTCGAAAATGAGCCAGATGGAGATGAAGCCGGCGATGCAGTAAAGATAGACCTGCAAGAAATTGCGAATGACATATCGGTCGAGAAGCTTCATGACGATTTGGAACAGTTTCGGGTCGTAATTACCGTACTCAAATCAATGACGCGCGCCAAATCACAAGAGAAGAATGACGAATTCTCAATGACGAAGGCCGAAAGAATGACGAATGATCAATTGACCAAGCACGACGACGTCGGTTCTTCGTCATTGGAGCTTTGGGCGCCGTTCGTCGTTCGTCGTTCGTCATTCGTCATTTCCTGTTGCAAGTGATGATCGCACTGAAAAACAGCTTGGGCAGCGATTTTGTCGAACGTGTCCGCGCATTTTTCTCGGAAAGCGGGCCATTATCGAAGGCAAAGAATTTCGAGTTCCGCCCACAACAGCAGGAAATGGCTGCGGCCGTTGCCAATGCGCTGGAGGAAGAGCGCCATTTGGTGATCGAAGCTGGAACCGGCGTAGGCAAATCGTTGGCTTATCTCACGCCGGCAGTCTTATGGGCGATCGAAGAGCACAAAAAGGCAATCGTCTCGACGCACACGATCAATCTTCAGGAACAACTTCTTTACAAAGACATCCCCATTTTAAAGAAGATTCTGCCGGTCGAGTTTGAGGCCGCGTTGGTCAAGGGGCGTCAGAATTACATTTGTCCGCGGCGATTGGAACGAGCATTGCAGCAAGCCAACGAGCTTTTCACCGGACCGGAGCAAAATGAGTTGAACAGGCTGGCCGAATGGGCGCGAACCACGCGCGACGGTTCGCTCAGCGATTTATCGATCGAGCCCGATCCCAAAGTGTGGATACAGGTCTGTAGCGAAGCGCATATTTGCACACAGAAAACATGCGGTCAGGATTCGCGCTGTTTTTATCAACAAGCGCGCAAACGGTTGCTGGGCGCGGATGTTCTGGTGATTAATCACACGCTGCTGTTTATTCTGCTGATAAGTCCGGAGGCGCAGGAAGAACGCGAGAGTGGTTTCATTTTCCCGAATGATTTCCTGATTTTGGATGAAGCGCATACGGTCGAGCGAGTCGCCTCACGGCAGGTCGGCATCGGCATCTCGCAGTATGGGCTGAGATCGATAATCCAACGACTTTACAATGCCCGAACACGCAAGGGCCTTTTCACGGTGACGCGCGATGCGGAGGGCGTGAGGCTCGCGGCCGAACTGGTCGATGGCGCAGAGAAGTTTTTCGCTACGGTTGAATCGAAATGCGATTTCAAGAAAGCCCGCGAATTTCGCGTGCGTGACGCCGATCTAGTGCCCGACACGATTACGAGCCGGTTGACCGCGTTGCAAGCGCGAGTCTCCGAAGTTGTAAAACGTGCTGATGACGAATTTCTAAAGGCAGAATTACAGGAATACAGTAGGCGGATTCGCGACGCTCGCGCTGGGATCGCAGCGTTCCTGGAGCAAAGCGCTCGCGAGCACGTTTATTGGGTCGAGCGTACGGGTAAGACAGCGCAATTTCTCACGCTTAACGCTGCGCCGATCGATATTGCACCTGTTCTGCGTCGAATGCTCTTTCGCGAAAATTGTTCGTGCATCATGACCAGCGCGACACTCTCAGTGGGTCGCGCGGATCTCGCCTATTTCCGGCAACGCATCGGGGCGGGCGAAGTTGAGCCGGTGCTGCTCGGGAGTCCGTTCAATTTCCAGAAACAGATGAGGATATTCATCGTGAAGAAAATGCCCGATCCACGGGAGGCTGCCTACGGGGAAGCGCTGGAACATTGGATCGCGCATTTTGTCGAGAAGACCGATGGCCGCGCGTTCGTGCTTTTTACAAATCACCGGGGCATGCAGCAGGCGGCCGAGCGAATGGGGCAATTCTTTTCGCAAAAACAATTCAATCTGTTGGTGCAAGGCGGCGGCGCGCCGCGCGGAAAACTTCTAGATCAATTCAAGACCACGCCAGGCAGCGTTCTTTTTGGCACCGACAGTTTTTGGATGGGCGTCGATGTCCCTGGCGAGGCGCTCTCGAATGTAATTATTACGCGTCTGCCATTTGCCGTGCCCGACCATCCATTGATCGAAGCGAAACTTGAATTGATCGAGGAGCGCGGAGGCGATCCGTTCACTGAATATTCGCTGCCGGAAGCGATTCTGAAACTGCGACAAGGCGTTGGTCGCCTGATCCGAACAAAGAGCGATCAAGGAATAATTGTCATCCTCGACAGTCGGATCGTGACCAGACCCTACGGCCGCGCCTTCATGCAAGCGCTACCGAAGTGCCCAGTAGAAGTCATTTGAGAGGTTCCCGCTTTAATGTTCGCTTGAACATATAAACAAGCAGCTTAAATTGAGCGCATGGAGCGCTCTGATTCGTCGAATTCTGCAGCAAAAACTCGGCAGAGCGAGATCCGCCAAATTCTGGCAATCCTGCACAAATGGGGGATTCATACGATTGGTCAGCTCGCGGCGCTGGATAAGCAGCAGCTAGGGGCGCGACTTGGACCGGAAGCAATCCGAATGTGGGAGCGGGCAAATGGACAATCCAGCAGAGTAATCAAACTGATCAGGCCCCCGGAGTCATTCGAGGAGAGTTTCGAATTTGAGAACGAAATTGAAACGGCCGAGCCACTTCTCTTCATGCTCCGCCGATTTTTGGAGCAACTCGCTATCCGATTGAGCGGAATTTATCTCGTCGCAAAAGAACTGACCCTGCGCGTCACGTTCACGGATAAACAAATTTACGAGCGCATTTTCAAAATTCCGCAGCCGACCAACAATGTCGATCTTCTCTTCCGAATGCTGCATACGCATCTGGAGAATTTTAAATCAGAATATCCGATCGTTGCGGTCGCGCTGAGCGCACAGCCGGTCAGGCCTGCGAAGGAACAATTCGGATTATTTGAAGCTACATTACGCAATCCGCATCAGCTCTTAGAAACACTTGCTCGTTTGACCGCTCTTCTGGGCGCTGATCGTGTCGGTACTCCGGTTTTGGAAGAAACGCATCGGCCAGATGCATTTCGGATAGAGCCGTTTACGTGGCATGGGCTTCCAGCCCATCCGATCGGCAGGATGCCGATGCCATGTCCGGCGTTACGAAGATTTCGACCGCCTGCAGCTACATCGATGTTCGTTTCCAAACAGCGACATCTTCAAAGCGAGACAATTCGCGGTCAGGTGGTCGATCAACGCGGCCCGTATTTGTTTTCTGGAAATTGGTGGGATGAAAAATCGTGGGTCCGCACCGAGTGGGATCTGCAATTGGAGGCTGGAGAACTGGTTCTTGCTCATGAAAGTCAAGGAAGTTGGAAGTTGGATGGAATCTATGACTGAAACTGTCATCTCGAGCGGAGCGAGAGATCTCACAAAAGAACAATTGAGCACTCTCAATCTCCAGCGTGATCAATGCTTCGTAGGGGAGGTCCTTCGCTCGTGCTCAGGATGACATGCCATGCCCTACATTGAATTACATGCCTGCAGCGCATTTAGCTTTTTGCGCGGCGGTTCATTCCCAGAGCAATTAGCCGAGGCCGCCGCCGAGCTGGAAATGCCGGCGATGGCGTTGCTCGATCGCAACGGGGTTTATGGTGCGCAACGATTTTCCGTCGCTGCGCGCGAACATAATGTCCGCCCGATCATTGGCTGCGAATTGTTGATGGAAGATGGTGCAGTTCTTCCCGTGTTGGTTGAAAATCGCACCGGCTACAAACATTTGTGCGAACTGCTGACCAAGGCGCATCTGCGCAGCGAGAAAGGAAAATGCGCGGTGCGATGGGATGAGCTGTCGGAATTTGCGAAAGGACTTATTGTGTTGTTCAACGCCTCGTTCGCAAACTGTAGGGCGCCTGTGTCAGACGCCAATTCTTCCCGGCGTTTCACAGAATGGAGCCGCGGGGACGCGAGCGACATGGACGGGCAGATTGAAAAACCGAGCGAGCGGGAGCGGGCGCGTCAAACGCCCTACAAATCTGCGGATCGCGCCCGATTTTTGATCGACACGTTTGGCTGCGAAAATGTTTTCGTTGAAATTCAGCGACATTTCATTCGGGGTGAAGAACGCGTTAATCGCGAACTGATCGATCTGGCACGCGGATACCGATTATCGCTCCTGGCAACAAACGGTGTGAAATACGCGAAGCCGTACGGGCGCGAAGCGCTTGATGTCTTTACCTGTATTCGAGAGCACACGCATTTGGATGCTGCGGGTAAATTGTTAACCCAAAATGCCGAGCGGTATCTGAAGAGCGATCGGCAAATACGAGCAATTTTCGCGGATTTGCCGGAAGCGATTGAAAATACGGCGCGCCTGGCCGAGCGGCTCATGTTTTCGCTCGAAAATCTCGGGTACGAATTTCCCGAATACCCGGTGCCAGCGGGTCATACGATGGATTCATTCTTGCGCACTATTGTCTGGTTTGGCGCGCAACAACGTTACGCTGCGATCAACACCAGGGTGAAGCACCAGCTCGAAGAAGAACTTGCACTTATTACCAAGCTCGGGTTTCCCGGTTATTTTTTGATTGCCTGGGACATCGTCAATTTCTGTCGCGAATACAATATCATGATCCAGGGCCGGGGCAGCGCCGCGAACAGCGCGGTTTGTTATTGCCTCGGGATTACGCCGGTCGATCCGGTGGAAAATCATCTCGTCTTCGAACGATTTCTAAACGAGAGCCGTAAAGACTGGCCGGATATCGATCTGGATCTTCCCAGCGGCGACCGGCGCGAAGCAGTGATTCAGGAAATTTATCGCCGCTACGGGAAACACGGGGCCGCGATGACGGCGAACGTGATCAGTTACCGCGGACGCAGCGCGGCACGCGAGATTGGCAAAGCGCTCAATTTTTCGCCAAGCATTATCGATCGTTTCTCCCATCTGTTTGCCAGTGGCGATTTCCCGCACACGCTCGAGCTCGAATCGCAGATCGAACAGGCGGGCTTGCCGAAAAATCATCCCCGCATGCCGGCGTTCATCAGGCTCTATCGCGCGATTTACGGATTGCCACGGCACCTTGGCCAGCATTCCGGTGGTATGATTATCTGCCAGAACAAGCTCAGTTCGTTTGTGCCGCTGGAAAACGCCTCAATGCCAGGTCGCGTGGTGGCGCAATGGGACAAGGATGATTGCGAAGACCTAGGCATCGTGAAAGTGGACTTGTTAGGCCTCGGCATGATGTCGGTGATGCAGGACGCGTTTGAGTTATGCCGCGAACGGGGCCGTGCGCTCGACCTGGCGCACATTCCGAAAGATGACGAGAAGACGTTCGAGATTATGCAGCGCGCCGACACGATCGGGGTTTTCCAAATCGAGAGTCGAGCGCAAATGGCCACCTTGCCGCGGATGAAACCGAAATGTTTTTACGATGTGGTGATCGAAGTGGCCATCATCCGGCCAGGACCGATTCAAGGTGATATGGTGCATCCGTATCTCGCGCGCCGGGCTGGACGCGAACCGCCGACATATTTTGATCCGCGCCTGGAGCCTGTTTTAAAACGCACCCTCGGCGTTCCGCTTTTCCAGGAGCAAATGCTCAAGATCGCAATGGTAATGGCCGATTTTTCCGGCGACGAAGCGGAAGAGCTGCGACGCGCACTGAGTTTTCATCGTTCCGAAGAACGGATGAACAAGGTCTGCGCAAAATTGCGCATGGCGATGGAACGCAAAGGTGTGACCACGGAGAAGATCGATAAAATCGTTCAGTCCATCTCGTCGTTTGCGCTTTACGGATTTCCGGAATCGCACGCGATTAGTTTTGCTATTCTAGCGTATGGCAGCGCGTATTTAAAAGTGCATCGCGCGCCGGAATTTTACGCGAGCCTTTTGAACAATCAGCCGATGGGTTTTTACACTCCCGCGACGATTGTGAAGGACGCACAGCGGCATGGCTTGAAGATTAAGCCGGTTTGCGTTTCGCAATCCGAATGGCGCTGCACGGTTGTCGATGACAACACCGTGCGCCTCGGATTTTGTGTTGTGAGCGGATTAAGCGAGGAACACGCTGAAGAACTCGTTAGGCAACGAAAAAAACAACAATTCGATTCGTTGGAGGCTTTCAAGCGACGTATCCCGCTCTCAAAAGATGAATTGCGCACATTAGCGGAGTTGGGCGCGCTGAATTGTTTTGCCGAGCATCGCCGTGCGGCGATGTGGGATGTGGAAGAAACATTGCATGACGATTTGCTGGGGAGCGCGGGCGCCTCGCCCGCTGTGTCACGCGTCTCGCGGGACACTGCTCGAGATCTTTTCGGCGGGGGCGCCGAAAGTCCGAGCCGGACCGGCGGTAGCGGGCGGCGCGCCCACGCTCCCCTACCGCCAATGACGTTGCCCGAGCGCGTGAAAGCAGATTACGAGACAATGAACCTGACCACCGGACCGCATCCTATGAAGCTATTGCGCGAAAGTTTGCCGAACATTTGGCGCGCAATCGATCTTCCGCGCGCACGACATGGTTGCATCATCCAAATCGCCGGAAACGTGATCTGCCGCCAGCGTCCCGGTACGGCGAAGGGCTTTGTTTTTGTCAGCCTGGAAGACGAGACCGGTGTTTCAAATGCAATTGTCGATCCTGACTTGTTTGAACACTTTCGCCTCGTGATCACTGAAGAAGCTTTTCTGCTCATCGAGGGCGAAGTGCAGAATTCGGACAACGTGATTTTGATCAAAGCGCGGGAGATCAAACCGCTTGCCCATGCGGAACTCGTGGGGAGCGAGTCGCACGATTTTCGCTAATTCTGTAGCCGCTTCGCTGTGCGAAGCGCGGCGCTGATATGACTGACACCCGCGCGTCGCGTCGCCCAGAGGTCGACGGCTACATCTATTCTCCCGCGTGATGGGGTTCGGGAGTTTTCGGTTCGGTCGGTTTTTCTGCTGGTTTCTGATCCGACTCGATCCATTCGGTGTGAAAAACGCCGGGCTTGTCGATTCGTTCGTACGTGTGCGCACCGAAGAAATCGCGCTGCGCTTGCAAGAGGTTTGCAGGCAACCAAGCCGACCGATAACTGTCGAAGTAAGCGAGCGATGCGGAAAATGCAGGAACAGGGACGCCGTGTTTAATGGCAGTTGTTACCGCAACGCGCCAGTTGCGCTGCGCCTTTCTGATGGCTCTCGTGAAATAACGGTCGAGCAGAAGGTTGTGGAGCGCAGGGTCGCGCTGATAAGCCTCGACGATTCGGTTGAGAAATTTCGCGCGAATAATGCAGCCGCCCCGCCAGATGGTGGCTATATCGCCGAGGTTGAGGTTCCATTTGTATTCCGTGCTTCCAGAACGCAGAAGCTCCATTCCCTGCGCGTAAGAAACAATCTTCGATGCGTAAAGCGCGTCGCGTATTGCATCGACGAATCGCGTTCGATTACCCGTAAACTTTCGAGCTCTCGGTTGTGGCAGAATTTTCGACGCGGCCTCCCGTTCTTCTTTTCGCGAAGAAATAACACGCGCTTCAACGGCAGCGTTAATTGTTGAAATGACGACGGATTGCCGGATGGCAGATTGGAGTGTCCAGATGCCCGTTCCCTTTTGTCCGGCCTTATCGAGAATCATATCGACGAGGGGTCTCCCGGTGTCAGGATCGATCTTCCGAAAAATTTCTGAGGTGATCTCGATCAGGTAGCTGTCGAGCTCGCCCTTATTCCATTCTGCAAAGACGTCGGCAAGCTCTGGAGCCTGCATCTCCAGAATATCTTTAAGGATCGCATAAGCCTCGCAGATCAACTGAATGTCGCCGTACTCGATGCCATTGTGGACCATCTTCACATAGTGCCCGGCGCCGTCCGGTCCCATGTAACGGCAACACGGCTCCCCATCTACCTGTGCAGCGATCTTGCGAAAAATCGGGGCGATGATCTCCCAGGACTCGCGAGAACCGCCTGGCATAAGCGAAGGCCCTTTGAGGGCGCCTTCTTCGCCGCCCGAAACGCCCATACCCACAAAGTGAATTCCCGTCCCCTCCAGCTCGTTGCCGCGCCGTTGTGTGTCGGTGAAGAGAGAGTTTCCTCCGTCGATCAGCACGTCGCCTCGCTCGAGTAACGGCGCGATTTCACCGATAACAATGTCTACCGGCTTGCCAGCCTTGATCATCATCATCGCGATGCGCGGTTTTTTAAGCGCAGCGACAAACTCCCCCATTGTGCGCGTCGGCTGGATGTTTTTTCCCTTGGCGCGGCCAGCAGCGAATTTTTCCGTGACCTCGGTGGTGCGATTGAACACCGCAACGGAAAAACCCTTCGATTCCAGGTTCAAAGCAAGATTCTCCCCCATCACTGCCAGGCCGATTATTCCAATATCACATTGATTCGTGTTCATTTTGATATCTTCTTTTCCAATAGCTTGAAACAAGGGGAGCCCGATTCACTCACTGTAGCGAGCACTTGAACCTTATGGCAAATCCGGTTTGTGAAGTTTTAGTGACAGATGCGCAACTCAATGCGCCTGAGAATCGCGTCGATCCCGCTGCAGGTGCGAGAATTGATTTTCACGGGATCGTTCGTGGCTCTGAGGATGGGCGTGAAATCGAGGGAATCGATTACGAAGCGCACTGGAAAATGGCCGAACATCAGCTGAGGGAAATTGCAGAGCAGGCCATAATCCAATTTGAACTTCGA
>Ga0209375_1000323_pt1 | contig 42753 bp, 47 predicted proteins | sample GraSoiAngelo_131_FD_185888 | JGI IMG/M metagenome (GOLD analysis project Ga0209375, IMG submission 185888) | Grasslands soil microbial communities from the Angelo Coastal Reserve, California, USA - 14_0929_02_30cm (SPAdes) (version 2) | ecosystem: Environmental > Terrestrial > Soil > Grasslands ...
CACCCCGCGTTCTGCGCGCGAATGAGGGCGAAGACTCCGGACGGCACGAGAATCACACCTGGTGCGAGGCCATTGCGCACCTCGGTACGGACCGCCTCGACGTTACGGTGCGCCAGTTGCGCGTGGCGCGACGCCCAGTTGTTGGCGGCGATGTTGCAGAGGAGCAGAATCGTGCCGCGCGCACGCAGCGCCTCGAGCTTCGCTTTGGCCGCTTCGGGTGAGCTGCCCGGAGCCGCTCTGAGAAAGGGGTTCCGGTGCGCCGGCTGATGCGTCGCAGGATCTTGAACTTTGATCTCTGCTCCGATCGCATACCGATCCCACAGGCCGTCGCCCAGCGCAAGGGGCGTTCCCAGCTGTCGCATCACGATGACGGCCCGCGCCTGATCGTCGTTGGTGTTGTAGACCTCGTGATACTGATCCAGAAACATCACGGCCAGGTCCAGTGCAAAGCCGTCTGCGACATCATTGGCATCGAACACGACGCGATACGGCACGTCCGTCAGCCGGTCGACCCACGACAGATCCCACGAGGAGCCGCGGGCTGGAACGTGGCGTCCCTCCGATCGGATCGGCGGCGTGAACAGCGCCGCTGCCGCGACGCCGAGTTGTCCGAGGAAATCGCGACGCCGGGGGTAAGGGTTCGCGCTGTCCAGCATGATCGCCTCCTGGAGCGGAGTCCGGCTTCTCAGGTAAGGGCCACGACCTCGTAGTCGACCACCGACGACACTTCGCAGCGAACCGCGGCGCCCTCTTGCTCGAATGGGAGCGCGCGACCGCTACGGAGCGCCTCCACACGCCTGATCGTCCGGCCCGGCGCGACCTCGAACCGCACGCGCTGCGGCCCAATGGGGTAGGAGTGCTCGACCAGGCCCCAGGTCAGGTTGGGGGTCGTGTAGTTGAGCAGATGAAGGGCGTAGCCCGGCTCCGTCTCCCAGGCAAACGCCTCCAGCAGCCCATCCCCCTCGATCGTCACCGGTTGCGCCCGGTCGCCCCGGAGCCAGCGGACGGTGTTCTGCAGGAGTCCACTCAGGTCCGGATTCCCGGAGCGCCAAAACGTGCGGTCCACATCGCCGGCGAAATAGGCCACCCGCGAGTTGTCGCGCTGCCGGAAGACGGCCGCCGGGTCGTCGGTGCGCGGCGTGCGGGCGTAGACCATCTCGGGCGGGAAGGCGGGATAGGACGGGACGACGGTCAGAACCGGCCGGCTGGCTTCGCGGAGGCGGACGGGAAGGCGGCTTTCGGGCCCTGGCAGGAGTTTCGTGCCTTCGAGGCCCGCAAGCACCGGATGGCGCTCTTCGATCCGCATGTAACTGTTGGCGGCGGGGCCTACGACATCGCCGGCGGAGATGAAGCCGCAGAGATCGGCGAGGGCGGGCTCGCTGCGCGCGTCGCCCCATTCGTCGTAGCGCGAGGTCTCGAAGGTGGCCAGCAGCGAGCCGCCCCCCTGCACGTAGGCGCGGATCTGCCGGCAGGGCTCGTCGGCCAGGTGAGCGGCGTTGGGAACGAGCAGCGCGCGGTAGCGGCCGAGCGTCTGTGCCGAAAGGTCGCTCTCGTGCACGAAGTCGAAGAGGAAGCGCCCTTGGAGTAACGCCGCGTAGAGCCCCTGGAGGTACTCGGTCCCCTGCACGCGCTCAGAGCCGCGCCACGCTCCCGGCCCGCCCGAGCGGTAGAAGGCGATCGTTGTCTGGGGGAACAGCACGGCCAGGTCGGCCACCGAGCGAGTGTTGCGGAAGTGCGGCTCCTGGGCGGCCAGCCAGGCGAAAAACCGGCGCCCCGTGTCGCGCCACCGCTCGTCCTCCGGCGCCCCGCCCAGCCAGTGGAACCACGGCACCATGCCGCTGGCCACGGTTTGGGCCATCCACAGCGTCGTCTCGGCCGCCGGCTTGGCCACGTGCCGCCAGACTGGGCGGCTGTTGCTGTAGGCGCCGGTGACGTTGGTGACTGTGCGCCCCTTCATGACCGAGCGGGCGACGCGACCCTGTTGAGCGCAGTCCCATAGCGGCGTGTCGCCGGAGCGGCCCTGGTGGTCGGCGTTGAACCAGCCGGCCACCTGCCCGATGCGGGCGAGGTCTTTGACCACGCGGATGCCGCCGCCCAGGTTGCCCACGTAAACCGCGTCGGGACGGCTCTCCCGCGCCACAGCGTCCCATAGCCGCCACACCTCCAACAGGCGGTCCATGAACACCGCGTAGTAGCGGCGGTACAGCGGGTTGGTGGCGTCGGTCTGTTCGGGCGGCACGCCGCCTACTTTCTCGCGATACACCTTCTGGCAGCTCTCGCAATAGCACACGCCCAGCGCCCCTGTGCTGGGCCAGCCGTTCGTGAAGAACGCGTCGACCGCATAGCGCTTGCCGATCTCGCGGTAGATGGCCGGCATCTGCTCGGTGAAATACGGCGAGAACATGCAGGTCTTGAAGAGCCAGGTGGATTCGTTGTGCCGGCGTGGCTCGCCGTCGCGGTCGCGCTCGAACCACTCCGGGTGCGCCCGCAGCGCCTCCTCCCAGGAGTAGTTGCAGTCCATGCGCGCCACCACCCGGATGCCCCGCGCGCGGGCCGCGGCGGCCATCTCGCCGAACAGGTCGCGCGTCCCCAGGAACGCGCTGCGGTGGTGATACGGGACGTCGGTCGGGTAGAAGGCCATGATCCCGCCGCCGTTGACCAGCAGGGCGTTGACCCGGAGCGAGGCCCAGTACTCGGCCCACGCCGCCACGTCGAGCGTGAGGGGGTCGCGCTCGTTGAAGTTGAGCTGTCCGCAGCGCCGCATGGCGGCATACCAGGGCGCCGCCGTCGCCGCCCGCGCGCGCAGCCGGCGGCCGGGGACCGCGGCCGCTCCAGCGGCTGCGGAGCGAGCCACGAACTCTCGTCGATTCATGGGCTCCCTGGGCTCGGCTAGTTCACCCCTACCCTCCCCTGCACCGACGCGATCAGCTTGCCGGAATCGTACCCGACGCCGTCCTTGAAGACGAGCGTCACGCTCCGGATGACTGATGGCTCCGCGGCCAGGTCGCCGCGCAGCACCACGAGATCGGCGAGCTTGCCGCGCTCGACCGTTCCCAGGCGTCTGTCGACGCCGAGGATCTTCGCCCCGTTCGCGGTCATGATCCGCACTGCCTGCGCGGGCGTGAAGCCCGCCTCGATGAACAGCTCGTAGTTGCGCTGGTCGCCGAACCCCGCCAGTGCGCCGCCGATCCCGGTGGGATCCACTCCAGCGGCGAGCAATCCGCCGGCGTCCACGAACGCCTTCTCGAACGCCATCGCGCTCTGCAGGCCTTGCAGTGTCACGGGCCCGTGGCCGGTCGAGTCGATCTCCTCACGGATCTTGCTGTAGCTCTCACGCACCTCGGGAGCCATGGCCTGGAGGACTCGCGCATCTTTGGTGGGGCGGTTCGCCACAAACGGCTCGTACACGGCCAGGGTGGACGTCATCGAGACCTTGTGCTGCACCAGCGTCCGGATCGTGGCTTGGGCGACCTCCCCCCGCGGGTCCGCCTGGTTGAGTTGGCCCAGGAGCGCGACGGGGCAGACGTCCGGCTGCTTTGCCGGCGCGAAGTCGGACGCGGTGAGCATCCCGTGCTCCAGGTTGTCGATGCCGAGCGCCACCGCTTCCTGGAAGCTCACGGAGCACAGGTGCCCGGTCACCTTGATGCCCCGCTTGTGGGCCTCCGCGATGGTCGCGCCCAGCTCGGCGCGGCGGATGTCGGCGTACGCCTTGATCCAGGTCGCCCCCTCCGCGGCCCAATACGCGACGAATCGCTTGGCAGCGTCCGTCGAGCTCACGACCGCCATGCTGCCGCCGCCTTGCGGCCCGGTGATGTAGGGCGCGGTCAGATGGATCCGCGGTCCCGGCGTCAGACCGCGGTCGATCTGGTCCTTGAGGTTGATCTCGGCGTAGGGCGCCCGTCCGCCGGTGGTGCGGATGGTCGTCACCCCCGAGCCCAGATACAGCCTCGGCCCGGTGTATGACATCTGTACGGCACGACCACCCGCGGCCGTATAGAAGAGATGGTCGTGCATCCCGACCAGCCCCGGAATCACCGTTGACCCGCTCAAGTCCATGGTCTGAGCTCCAGCCGGGACTTGCACCGACGGCGCTGGCCCTACCTCAGCGATGCGGCCATCGCGAACCACGATCGTCTGGTCCGGCTTGGGGGCAGCGCCTGTACCGTCCACGAGGAGCACGTGGCTGAGGGCCACGACGGCCGTGTCCACGACGACGTACTGGCGGACGTCGGCAGCGAGCGAGTCCGGGCGCTGCGCCGTCAGCGCGTCGGGAGCGAGCGTACCGAGAGCGAGCGGGACGAGAGCGAGCGGGCGCATGAGAGACTCCTCGCTATTCCACCGTGAAGGCCATCATCATGCCGGCCGACAGATGTTCGGCGATGTGGCAGTGCAGCATCCAGCGACCGGGGTTGGAAGGGTCGAGCACAATATCCACCACGGAGCCGGCCGGCACCAGCACGGTGTCCTTCCACGCGAGATCCGCATTCGGGACGCCGTTCACGGCCAAGACGAGAAACCGCTGGCCGTGCAGGTGGATCGGATGCTGCATGCCGTGGAAGCTCATTCGCTCGTTGACCAGGCGGAGCTTCACCGGTTCGCCCCGAGCGAACCGCCAGTCGATGTCCATGTTCTCCCGGCCCGTGGCAGGGTCGCGGAGAATCCAACGGACCTCTCGGCCGGTGGACGCCCAATTCATCATCGGCATCGTGCCGCTCCACTCGACGGGAGCGAAGTAGATCGAGTCGAGCTGCATCAGCCGCTGCGTCACCGGCGGGAGCCCCCGGGTCTCCAGGGTGAGGATGAGGGACTTGTCGGCGGGACGCTGCAGGAGTTGCCGATACGGCTCGAGCTGACGCGTCGTCGCGGTATCGCGCTGCAGCGCGGCAAAGCTCGCGCCCAGGTCGTCCCGCACCCGCTCCGCCGCGACGTCGACAGCGCCGAGCGTATCCACTTCTAAGAAGAAGCGGCCGAACAGGTGGTCGAGACCCTGAACGCGATTGACCAGGGCGACCCTTCCCGGACGGTCGAATCGCACGTGCACGACGTAACGCTCAGCCGGGGCGATCACCACGCTCTCCACCCACGCCTCGCGCTCGAACGTACCGGCGTCGGACGCCACGACCTTCATGCGCGCACCCGTGAACGACACGTTCATGGTGCGTGTGTTCGAGGCGTTGGTCAGGAAGAAGCGGATCACCTCGCCGCGCCGCACCGCGAGTCGGTAGTCGGGCGCGCCGTTCACGAGAAACAGATTGCCGAACCGACCCATGAGCGTGTGGGTCGGGGACTCCAGGCCGAGGGGGATCGGTCCTGCAGCGCCGACGAGGAGGTCGTCGAGCATCAGCACCTGTTCCCGATTGGCGGGACCATATTCGGCGCCGGCGCTCGAGCGCACCCGCACGTTTCCGTACAGGCCGAGCTCCTGCTGGACGTCCTCGCGCACGTGCGGGTGGTACCAGTAGATGCCGGCGTCGGGGAAGCGGACTCGGTACGTAAAGGCGCCGCCTGGTGCCACCGCCGGCTGGGTGAGGCCCGACACGCCGTCGAACCGGTTATCGAGTCGGATGCCATGCCAATGCACGGTCGTCGATTCGGGGAGGTGGTTGGTAAACGCCACGACGATCTCCGACCCTCGCGCGACCTCGATCAGCGGCCCCGGATACTGACCGTTGAAACCGTACATCGTGTAGGTCTGCCCGTTGAGGCTGCGGCGCACGAGGCCCGCCTCGAGTCGGAGCGTGTCACCATCGGCGAGCCGCCTCTGCTCTCGCGGACGCGCGACCGGTGGCGCCCCGGCCGGCCAGTACGGCGAGACGTGCGGTCGGAGCGCCAGCTCCGCCGGGAGCATGGTAAGCCCGCGCGGCATCGGCACCATGGGCCACTCGAGGCTGTCTCGAGCGGTGTCCCAGTCCCGGTGCTCGTGTTGACTCATGCCGGGCGACTCTCCCATCGCGCCGATCGAGAACTCGAGCAGATCCGGAGGGAAGAGCCGGGTGCTGGGCGATTGGCCCCGCAGCACCACACGGCCGGTCGGCTCACGCGCCCGCCGATCGCGCTCGGCCGTGATCAGCACCACGAACTTGTCGAGATCGACCGCGCGCAGTGCCGTGCTGCCGTTCCGCACCTCGCCGAGCTTGATGACGGTGTCCATCTGCGGCGGCGCGACCCAGGCGACGTAGGCCGCAGACGTCGCTTTGACCAGGGACGCCTGGGGTGGCAGGCCGTGGAGTGAGACTATGGGGACGTAGCGTGACCGGCCGTCTGGGGTGACCGCGACGGCGAAGGGGCCCGGAGGAACGCCTAGTTCGACGCGGCCCGAGATTCCCACCAATCCCGGTGCGGGAACGAGCTCGATACAGTACAGATCGTGGCTGGGGCCGAGCGGCGTCGGTGGGTCGCAGGGACGCTGCTGCGCGGCGACCGGCGCGGCGGCGATGGCGAGCAGAACGAGGATACGGCCTTCACTCATTCACAACAATACGGCGCCCCTGCTGAACGTGCGAGCCAGCGAACCGCGACCCTGCGCTCGCCCTAGGACGCGGGCGAAGCCGGGGACGACGCCTGCGCCGCATACAGCGCCGCATCCGCCGCTCGGCCCAGCGCCCGCCCGAACGCCGCGTAGACCTCTGGCTTCCACCAGGTCGAGCATTCGGCCATCCGCTTGATCGCGGTGTCGTGCGACATCGCGCCGCGGTAGGGGCGCGCGCTCCGCAGGGCGTCGTACACGTCCACGATGCAGACGAGCTGCGCCGCGAGAGGGATCTCGTCTCCCCGCAGCCGGTCGGGGTAGCCCGTGCCGTCGTATTTCTCATGATGCCAGCGGATGATCGGCTTGATATCCCAGGGGAACTCGATGTTGGCGACGAGCTCGAGTCCCCACACCGGGTGCAGGCGCACGAGCTCGAGCTCCTCCGCGGTCAAGGGGCCGGGCTTCTTGAGGATCTCGTGCGGCAGCTTGACCTTGCCGACGTCGTGCAGGTAGGCGCCGATTCGAATCGTCGTCTGCTCGACGTCGTCTAGCCCGAGGGCTTGCGCGACGGCCAGGGCGTACGTGGCCACCCGCTGGCAGTGGCCGAAGGTGTAGCTGTCGCTCGACTCGATGGACTCGCCCCACTCGCGCACCACCTCGAGATATGTTGCCTCGAGGCTCGCGACCTTGCCGGCCACGTGGACCAGGTCCACGCGCGCATCGAGTCGCCGAAACAGGCGATGCGCGGCGGTGAGGAGGGTCAGAGCTTCCTGGTTCCGCCCCATCACCTGGGACAGGAGGGCCAGCTCGCGGGTCGCCTCGGCCTCGCCCAGGATGCTGCCGGTCCGCATCGCGAGCTCGATCGCCGACTTGAGCCGCGACTCGGCGAGCGCTGCGCGGCCCGTCTCGCGGTACATCATCCCGATCACCCGGTAGGCATCCACCTTGGCGGAGCGGGCGCCGATCTGATCGAAGATCGCGAGCCCCGCCTCGGCGTCCCGCCGTCCCGCTTCGTACCGCTGCCGGGCGATGTGCGCTTCGGCGCGGTGCACGAGGCACAGCCCCTGCAGGTGCAGGTCGCCGCTCGCCTGCGCGATTTCCAAGCTGTGCGCGTAGTAGCGCTCCGCCGCGTCCCACAGGCCCTGGTAGCGGCTGGCCATCCCGAGGTTGTGAAAGGCGAGGGCGCAGCCATGCGCATCAGCCGCAGCGCGGTACTCCTCGAGCGAGCGCTTGTAGTGAGCGAGCGCGTCCTCGAGGTCACCGTGGATCGTCGCCAGGATGCCGAGGTTCTGCTCGACCCGCGCGCGCAGCTCGCGGCTGTGGCCGCCCAGCGCCAGCGCGCGGAGGAAAGCGGCACGCGCCTCGGCGTGCTCCCCACACTGGAGCGCCATGACCCCGAGCGTGTTCACCGCCTCACCGGCGAGGACGTCGTTCTGCATCGCCGTGGCCACCTCGAGGCTCCGGTGGCACAGGGCACGGCCGGTCTCCGTCTCGTTGCGGCGGTAGCGGATCACGGCCAAGCGGCGGAGCGCTTCGGCGAGGACTGCTGGCTCGTCCGCTCGCTCGGCCTCCGCGATCGCCGTCTTGTAACACTCAACCGCTTCAGGCACGCACCCCGCGTGCTCCCGCTCGCGCGCCTCCCGCAGCAGCTCGCCCGCGCGCCGCACCGGGCTCAACCGGGCTGCGCCCGTGGGGATCACGCGCTCACCACGCCACCGCGAAGTCCGAGAAGTGGTCGACCCGCCCCGTAACCCGCTGTGCGCTGGGGTCGTCCTGGGAGGAGACGTAATAGACGACAGTGAGCGAGTCGGTCGTGTATGCGACCTGCTTGGAGTAGGTCAACCCGAGCGTGTTACAGTTCGCGTAGCTGAGCGTCACGGATGCGGGCGTCAGGAAGACCAAGCCCGCCGGCTTGAACTCGATGGCGTTCCCACTGCTCGACGCGAGCTTGGCTTGGATCGTGACCGGTACCGCGAGCGCACCGGGCGGGATGACGAAGACATGCGGGCCGATCAACAGCGTGCCGCCCGCCGGGCCGATTTTCTGCTTGACAGTTGTCGAAGGCAACGGGCTGCATTGGAGCAGGCCGCTGGGCTTCGGCGGTTTGGTCAGGTTGGCGGTGATCCCAGTAGGGGACGGGCGATCGGAGGCGCACCTGCCGGAGAGGAGCCCGACGACCAGCAAGGCGACGACGCAGGTGACACGAGTACGGCGAGCCATCGGCAACCCTCCAAGCGAAGGATGCGAGGGTCCGGCTCGCGGGGCGCGCGCCTCCCGGTGCCCTTCAGATATGAGTTTTGGCGTTGCTTGCGAGTTCTGCGTTTCTGACTACGAATGTAACGCGTGCTGCACAGACTTTACGTAATACCTATCACGAGCTTCCCGTGATATGGATCACGCAGAGCGCGAACACACCTGCGCCCGTTTGCCGCTGCCCCACTGCGTCCGTGACAACCATCAAGGCCTGACGCCGACCTCAGCGGGTGCTCGCGACCTCGTAGAGGTATTCGACGTAGGAGCGCACGGCACCGTCGAAGCCCTGGACCTTGGGGTTCGTCGACTCGATGAGGTAGTACTCATCGGGGGCGTGCGCGCCGCTACCGTGCCCCAGCCCGAAGTGGCCCGCCGGAAGCCGCAGCGGATCGCCGGTAAACACGTAGCCAGGCCACGAGCCGGCGTTGCGCGGCAGCAGAATCGGCTCGCTCCCGGCGCGCCGGTACACAGCCTGCTGCACCCTGATGAGCAGGGCGTCGGCGGCTGTGCTGGTGGGATCGTAGCCGCCCGTCATGTTCACCTCGATGTCCCCGAACCCCCGCTTCGCCAGATGCGCCTTGAGCGCGGCCAGCGCCTCGGCCGCGGTCATGTCCGGCACCAATCGCAGGTCGAGCTTGGCGACCGCCTTGTGCGGCAGGATGGTCTTCCCGCCGGGTCCGGTGTAGCCGCCGACCAGGCCCTCGATGTTGACCGTGGGCCGCGACATCAAGAGCTCCAGTGCCTCGGTCCAGCTGACGTCACGCACCCAGTGCTGGACACCGAGCAGCTGCTTCGCGGCAGTCTCGTCGAGCCGACGAGCCGCCGCGGCGATCATCGCCTTCTCATCCGGGGAGAGCGGCCGCGCCTTGGCGGCGAAGCCATCGATCGCCGGGTCATTGCCATCCGGCGATACCAGCGTCGCCAGCGCCTGCACCAGGTGCCACGCCGGGCTGTCCACGCGTGCCTTGTTGCTCGAATGAATGTCTTGCCGCGGCCCGCGACCCCAACGCTCGCCGCTCGACACCAGCTCGCACTCGATCACGCCCTTGGCGCCGAGCGTGATGGTCACCTGTCCGTCGAGTCCTTGTGCGGCGGCCGGCATGAAGATGCCCATCGAGCGCCGCAGCGCCGCAAGCACTTCGGGCCGGCGCACGATCTGGGGGAAATGCGGCGAGCCGATCTCCTCCTCCCCCTCCGCGACGAGCACAAAGTTCACTGGGGGTTTGCGGCCGGCCCCACGGATGGCGTGGAGTGTCGCGAAAAACGCCGCCTCCGGCCCCTTCTGGTTCACGGCGCCACGGCCGACGACGATTTTGCCCAGGCCGGGCTTGTCGACGAGGGCGGCTGCCCACGGCGGGGAGGTCCACTCGGCCGGATCGGCCTGCTTCACGTCGTACATGAAGTACAGGCCCAGCGTGCGCGGCGCGCCGGCGTCGAGCGTGGCGAAGATGCCGGGCTGACCCTCGGTGGGAACCTTCGTGACCGCACTGAATCCCGCCTCGCGCAGCATCCGCATGGTGAGCTCGCAGCCCTCGTCTACGCCCCGGTTCTCGGCCGCGATCGACGGCTGCCGGATCCACTCCTGCAGGCGCTGCACCGCTTCGTCGTGGCGTTTCTCGATCTGGGCGAAAACGGGCGTGAGGTCGGGCTCGGCTTTCAGGGCTCGCCCCGGCAGCGCGAGTGCAACGGCGGTAGCTGCCGTGTCCTGGAGGAAGACTCGTCGCTCCATAAACAACCTCCGTGTGTGCTAAGTAGAGATCAGCCGCGCTGGATCTCGAGAGGAAGCCCAGGGTCCATCAGCGACGAGCCGCCGTCCACCGCGATTACCTGACCCGTGATCCAGCCCGCTTCCTCTGAGCACAAGAGGGCCACGGCGTTCCCGATGTCGGCCGGGGTGCCGAGCCGGCCCATCGGCGTCCAGCCCCCTTTATGCCAGTCGCGCACCATGTCCTGGACGGCGTCGGGGAGTGTGTTGAGCACGCTATCCTCGATCCACCCGGGGCTGATCGCGTTGACGGTAATGCCCCGCTTCGCGAGCGCCACGGCGAAGTATCGGCACAACGCTTCCATGGCGACCTTCGCGGCCCCCATCCCCACCCACGGCTGCCAGCTGCCGGTGCGCCCGCCGGGCGCGTACGTGATTGCGACGATCCTGCCGCCCTCCCCCATCAAGGGACACACCTCGCGGACCGCGACCAGGAACGCCTTGGCCTGCGAGTTCATGGCCGTGTCCCATTGGCTCGGGGTGATGTTCATCGGTCCCTGATAAAACTCCGGCACATCGGGGCGCGCGTTGCTGACGAAGATGTCGAGCGTGCCGAACTCGTCTTTGGCGCGCGCGAACATGCGGGCGATGTCATCCGCGCGGCAGACATCGGCCTGTACCGTAAAGCCGTCCGAGCCGCGTTGCCGCACTTTGGTGAGCGTGTCCTGAGCGGCTGCTGCGTTCTTGTGGTAGGTGATCGCGACCTTGACGCCGCGCTCGGCCAGCTTGAGCGCGATGCCCCGGCCGATCCCCCGCGAACTCCCGGTCACCAGCGCGTGCTTCCCGTTGTGCGCCATATGGACCTCCCGTCGAAGGTGGCGGCTCCGGCGGCGGGACCTCGCGGTCTCGGGATCGGAGGGCGTCGGGGGGGGACGCGGGCGGCGATGGCGAGGCTCGCGGAGCAAGACGCGCGGGGAGCCGGAACGGCAAAACATGCAGGCCAACGTGGCTCCCGGCAACTGTCATCAGGCGACTCAAGCGCGGCGCATGACGCTGAAGTAGAAGAGGTAGAAGACGCACCACACACCGCCCAGCACGGCGCACCACGCGGTCGCTCGAGCGTCGATCCGGCGCCGCAGCAAGAGACGCGTTGCCGCGGCGGCGGCGAAGGTCGGCGCGATACGCACGAGCCGCGCGAACCGTGGCGGTCTTGGCAGGGAACCAGGCGTGGAAGATCGCGCCCCACAACGCGGCGCTGGCGAGCCCGCCCATGACCACGGCGCCGGCCGTGCGCAGCATTCCCCCTCCGGCGGGCGTGCCGAGCCGCGTCCGAGGTAGGCGCCGAGCAGCGCTAAGCCTACATCGGTGAGGACAACGTCGGGGTCGGTCACTGGTCGCGTAGCTCTTTGGCGCGGATCGGCCGATCCGAGATCACCCCATAGGGACGCTGCGCCAGCGCCCAGCGGAGCTCCTGATCCTCGTCGGGCGTCCAGATGAACACCGGCCAGCCTTTCGCGACCAGGCGGTCGATGACGGCGTGGTCCACCTCCTGATTGATGCTGAGCAGATCCGGCCGGATGACCTTGCGCAAGGCGCGGCGGACGAACTCCTGCCGCACCATCCACGGCAAGTCCACTTGGTCTCCCGGCTTGATCTCGGCGAGCAGCTTCGGGTTCCAGTTGGTGTCCATGAAGATGAACGCCGTGCGGACGCGGGGATCGAGTCGCTTGACGCGATACAGCACGAGCGGGTTGAACGAGCTGAGCACCACGTCCCGGTAGGCGTCGTATCTGCGGATGATGTCTACGGCGCGCCGCTCGATCCCCGTCGCGGCGAGGCCGGGCACCTTGAGCTCGACCATCAGGATGCCGTGCCCCCGCACCGTGCTCACGAAGTCCTCGAAGGTGCGGACGTAGGCGCCGCGAATGGTCGGATCGTACTTGGGCCCGAGGTCGAGCGTCAGCATCTCGTCCCGGGTCTTGTCGCGCACCCGGCCCACACCCGAGGTCAGCCGATCGACGCTCAAGTCGTGGAAGATCACGACCTCGCCGTCCCGGGTGAGCTGGCCGTCGACGTCTACGCCGTCCATGCCCGCCCGAAGCGCGTGTTCCACGGCATAGAGGCTGTTATCCGGCCCGTGATCGCCGAACCCTCGATGGGCGAAGATGAGCGGGCGCGGTGGCCGCTCGACGAGCGTGCCTCGGTATGGCGGCTCGTACCCGAAGGAGTAGCCGGCGACCAGCACGAGCGCGACGGCGAGGGCGCCGAGCACGTAACGCCGCAGCCGGCGGCGCGGTGACACCGTGTCAGCGGGGCTCGGTGTGCCCATACCTCTCGTAGAACTGACTGGTGAAGAGCTCTCCCGGGTCATAGAAGCGCTTGCGGTCGAACGCGTGGCGCGCGTTGGGATAGGCGCGATGCAGCTGCTGCGGCGTGGGATAGAGCTGGTACGTCAGGTAATAGGTCCCGCCGTACTCGAGCGCCGCGTCGACGAGCTGCCGGGTCACCGCCTGGGCGTGCGCCTGGGCGTCCGCCGACAGTAGGACGTTGCTCATCTGGATGATCGCGAACGCCGGCTTGCTGGGCGCGTAGGCGAGGGCCGGCGTGGCGTTCGGGGCCACGTAACGCACGGTCGAGCTCAACACGTTCATCTTGCCGGCCACCAGGATCTGGCGGAACCGGTCCATGAACGGGACGAAGTTCTCGATCGGGACGTAATACTCCTGGATGATGTCCGTGTCGTGGCGCGAGTGATAGCGGAGTAGCTCGAGCGGCGCGAGCGGCGGCCGCATCGCGTTGTTGCGCGACACGATCCGCGTCTCGCCGGAGCCCAGCTCGATCTTTTTCTGGAGCTTCCAGCGCAGCGACTTGGCCCAGTCGAAGCGGCGCGACAAGCCCAGGAAGAACCGGTCGCGCCACACGTGCTCTTCTTCCGTCAGGTCGAACGTTGCGGCGTGGCCGGAGCCCGTCCGGCGCCAGGTCACCACCACCAGCTCTCGCAGGAACGAGTCCGGCGCCGGATCGATCGAGGGACGCACCAGCAGCAACGCCACGCTCGAGTCGGCGTGGATGTGCTGGGCGAAGTAGGCCGGGAACTCGGTGTAATCCATCGTGACGGCGCGCTGCTCGTACAGCTCGTCGCGGGTGACGCGGAGGGTGACGTCGAGGATCACGCCGTACAGGCCGTAGCCGCCGATCACCAAGGAAAACAGTTCTGGGTTCTGCTTGCGGCTGACCTCGACGACGCTCCCATCGGCGAGCAGCAGCCCGAAGCGCTCTACGACGTCCACTACTTGCATCACGTCGATGTCGCGCCCGTGTGCATTCGCGCTCAGCGTCCCCCCCACCGTGAAGATGTTCGAGGACTGCATCACCTTGAGCGCGAGCCGGTGCGGCGCGATGGCGCGTTGCACCTCGTCCCAAGTCGCGCCGCTCTGCACGGTAACGGTCGGCGTGGCCGAATCGATCGCGAGGATCCGATTGAAGCCCCGCATGTCCAGCACCACGCCGCCCGCGGTGTAGGTCTGGCCGCCCTGACTGTGCCGGCTGCCGGAGATCGACACCTTGAGCCCGCGCGCCTTCGCGTCCCGCAGCACGGCCCGGAGGTCGTCGATCCCCCGGATCTCCGCCACGCGCTCGACTCGTGCGGGGGCGAGGCGCGCGACGTCCGTCCGCTGGAGCGGATCGTCGGCGTGGAGCAGGTCGCTGTACGAGACGACGAAGCTGCTCGCGTACAGCGCGAGGGCGAGCAGGGCGGCCGCTGCGACCGCAGCCGCTACGCGGCCGCGGGTCGACAGCCAGTCGGGTCTCCGCATCAGCCACTCCGCGTCAAGGAGCGGTCAGTTGTGGAGCGGGCCCGATACGGCAGCATATACCAGCCGCTGAAACTGGCTATCCAGCGACCAGTGCTCCGTGACCGGCAGGTACTGGGTCCATATCATCGCGATGAGATCGGCCTTGGGATCGATCCAGAAGAACGTCGTCCCATACCCCGCCCAGCGGAACATTCCCGGTGACCCGGGGACCGCGCTGTTCGAGTCCACGCGCACCGCCCCGCCGTATCCGAACCCGGAGCGCCCGGGCGGCCAGTCGCGGGTGATCGTGATCGGTGTCAGCCCGGGCGGCAAGTGATTCTGCAGCATGAGCGCCACCGTCTCACGCTTCAGGACGCGCTGCCCGTCCAGCTCGCCCCCGTTCAAGAGCATCTGCGCAAATCGGAGGTAGTCACCGGCAGTCGACAACAACCCGCCGCCGCCCGAGAGCAGCCTGCCTTCCGCGGTGTACTCCGGCCACAGCAGTGGTGACATCGCCTGCAGCTTGCCATCGGCGCCCCGGGAATACGCCGGCATGATGTGCCCGTCCATTACCTGCGTCGCGTGGAAGGCGGTCATACGCATGGCGAGTGGCCGGAACAGCGCGCTGTCGAGGTAGCGATCGAGCGTCGTGCCCGAGACGACTTCGACGACACGACCGAGGACGTCCGTGGCATAGCTGTAATTCCACTTGGAGCCAGGTGAGAACACCAGCGGCAGCCGTGCCAGGCTGTCTGCGAGCTGGCCGGTGGTCCAGCGAGGGTTGTAGAGACCGGCTCGGCGATAGATCGTGTCCACCGCCGTGCTGTCGAATACGCCGTAGGTGAGGCCTGCGGTGTGGGTCAGCAGGTCGGCGACCGTCGCCGGCCGGTCGGGATCGCGCAGCACAGGCTGCGCCGCGCTCCCCCCGGCGTATACTTTGACACCCGCGAAGGCGGGAATGTACTTGGACACCGGATCATCGAGGCGCAGTTTGCCGTGCTCATACAGCTGCATGACGGCGGTGCTGGTGATCGGCTTTGTCATCGAGAAGAGGCGGAACACAGCGTCCGGCTCCATGGGGTGCCGGTGTTCCATATCCATGGAGCCGACAGACGCGACGTACGCGAGTTTGCCGTGCCGGGCGACGACCGCCAGGAGGCCTGGGAGTTTTCCTGAATCGACATAGGCCTGCAGCGCGGGAGCGATCCGCTCGAGGGCGGCGACTGAGAGGCCGACGTCTGCGGGACGAGCGCGCGGCAGGCCCTGCGTGAGCGCGGCTGCCGGCGAGATGCAGGACAACAGGAATGTGAAGCAGGTGCGTCTCATGCCGGCCCTCCGTGCGCTAGTTCCGATCCCCCATCACCCAGCGTCGGAACCACTCCAGGTTCCGACGCATCACGTCGAGTTGGAGCTTGGGCTCGTCGATTACGTGTCCCTGACGCGGGTACACCACCATCGTGACCGGCACGTTGCGCCGCTTGAGCGCCGTGTAGAGCTCGTAGCCCTGCGAGATCGGCACCCGCAGGTCGTTCTCACCGTGCTGGATGAGGGTCGGCGTCGTCACGGCCTTCACGTTAAGCACCGCAGAGCGATCGTGCCACAGCTCAGGTGCGTCCCAGAACTCGCCGCCGAAGTAGGACCCGACGAACCCCGGAATGTCTGCAGTCCCAACGTATGAGATCAGGTCTGTGATGCCGGCACCCACCGAGGCCGCACGAAACCGGGTGGTCTGTGTAATCGCGAAGGCTGTGAGGTACCCGCCGTAACTCCACCCCATCACGCCGAGCCGGTCGGCGTCTACGACGCCTTGGTGGACCAGGGCATCGATCCCGGCCAGGGCGTCCCGAAAGTCGCCGCCACCCCAGTCACGGAGGTTCGCGTAGCGGAACTCGCGGCCGTAGCCCGAGCTGCCGCGCACGTTTGGGCGGAGCACCGCAAAGCCGGCGGAGGCAAAAGCGGCGATCGGGTACGCGCTTACACCGCCGGTGAAGGTCTGCGTGAAGCTCGCAGGCGGGCCGCCGTGTAGGATCGTGAGCAGCGGCACGCGGGACCCCGGCCGGTAGCCCACCGGGTAGGTCAGGAGGCCCTCGATCTCGCGGCCGTCGAACGAGCGCCACCGGATCGACTCCGTTCGTCCCATCGGGATGGCGGGAAGGGACTGCAGCGCCGCCACCCGTAGCGGCGCGAACGGCGTGAGCCGGCTCACATACGGCTCCGGCGCGCGGTCCGGCGCCTCGGCAACGAACCCGACGTACGTGCCCGCCGGATTCAGGGTCGGCGCGGATACCATGAGCGTGTCCGGCGACAGGTCCACAGCCGCCCCGCCACCCGCCGGCAGCGCGCTCAGCCGCGCGACGGTCCCGCGGGCCTCGCTGATGACCACGGCGCGGGCATCGCGTGTCCAGCCGACGATGGCTGGCCGGCGGTCGAAGCTGTCCGCTAGCGGACGCGCCGTGCCGTCAGCGGGCGAGACGAGGACGACCCGGAAAGTAAGGGCGTATGTCGGGGGGGTGTCCGAGACCGTCACCGCGATCCAACGGCCGTCGGGCGACCACGCCACCCCGCCCTCCGCCGCCGGCGTCGCGGCCAAGGGCCGCACCCGCCCTGTCGCGACGTCCACCACGGACACGTCAGCCCGCACCCAATCGTCTCCCGACGGCGACGGCGAGTGGGAAAAGGCGATCGCCGAGCCGTCCGGCGACCAGTCGAACGCGGCGCCGCTCAGCCCGGCGCCCCGGTGCCCGCCCACCTGCAGGTGCGGCTGCGTGAGCGGCTGTCCAACCCTCCCAGCCGCCGCGTCCAGGTCGAGGCGGTAGAGGCGCGCGAACCGGTACGCCTCCCCGACTACGCGCGCGTCCCGCTTTTCCTGCACCTGGCGCAGCTCCTCTTCGGCTGGCGGGTCCGTGACCAGGTACGCAAGCCGCCGCCCGTCCGGCGACCAGCGGAACTCGCCCAGCTCCCCGACGACGTCGGTGAGCTGCTCTGCTGGCGTGCCGTCGAGCCCGACACGCCACACGTTCCGCTTCCCCGACCGGTTCGACATGAACGCGAGCCAGCGCCCGTCCGGCGACCAGGCTGGAGAACTCGCCGGCGTCTCGACTCGCCAGGCGCGCTGCCCGGCAGCACCAACGGGATAGACGTGCACGGACGGGCGCCACTCACTCAGCTCCGCCTCCATCACCGGCTCCGCCACCTCGACGGCCGCCCAGCGCCCGTCGGGCGAGATCGCCACTACGCCGACGCGCTTGACCGTGAACGCGAGCTCCGGCGTCCACCGGGCGGGCGCGGCCTGGGCGGGGAGCGCTAGAGCCTGCGCCCAGCCCCCGCTGAGGAGTGCGAGCAGTCCCGACACAACTTGTTGGATCGGCATGAATGACGTCGGATGATGGCTCGGGGAGGTGGCGAGCGCGAGGTTGCAATCTAGGGCGCGCGGCGTAGGATGTCACGACAGCATGCAACGATGCGCCGCGCTGCTCTTGGGAGCCACCCTGACGTCCGCGCCCGCCCGGGGCGCCGGTCCGCGCGTGGCGTCTCCCCCCGTCCTGGCGCCGCCGCGCGACACGCTCTGGCTCGAGAACGCGGGTATTCGGCTTGGCTTCGACCCGCGCGACGGCTCGCTGCTCGAGTTCACGGATCGCGCGACCGCACAGTCGTTCCTCGCGCGGGCCGCGAGGACTACCGCCGGCATCTGGCAACTCGATCGACTCACGCCGGGCGTCTCCGCCCTGGTGCCGAGCTCGGCGCGCACCTTCTCCTGGCACTGGCTCGCGGGCGAGCGACGGGGGCTCGCCCTGGTCTGGCGTGACTTCGGACTGATGGAGGCGCCAGCACTGCGCGTCACCGCCGCCGTCCGGCTGTACGGGGACTCGAGCCTATCGGAGTGGCGCATCGTGGTGGACTCGTTGGGCCCGATGGCGATCGAGCAGGTACGGTTCCCCAGGCTCACCGGTATGCGGCGGCTCGGGAGCGGCGAGGAGCTGGCGGTGCCCCGCTGGATGGGCGCGCTGGCGCGGGCCCCGGCCATGCTGCTCGCAGGACCAGACGGCAAGGGCCGCCGCCTCGAATGGTCCTATCCGGGAGCGCTCTCGCTCCAGGTGATCGCGCTGTACCGGCGGGGTGGCGGCGGCCTGTACGCCGCCGCCGATGACACGCTCGCGTACCGAAAGACGTTTGCCGTCTGGGGTGAGCCCGACGGCGCGCGCGGCTACGAGCTGGTCCACCCGCTCGAGAATCCGGCGAGCCCGCGGGCGCAGTGGACGCCGGCGTACGCCGCGCTGCTCGGCACGTTCCAGGGTGACTGGATCACCGCCGCCGAGCGCTACCGCGCATGGGGCACGCGCCAGGCCTGGGCGCGCGCCAGCCGGCTGCGGCGCGGCCTGGTCCCGGCCTGGCTGCTCCAAACCGGCATGTGGATCTGGAACCGGGGTCGCTCGCCCGGCGTCGTGCGACCAGCGCTCGCGCTGCAGGATGCGCTCGGCCTTCCCGTCAGCATCTACTGGCACTGGTGGCATCACGGCCCCTACGACACGAGCTTCCCCGACTATCTCCCGCCGCGGGAGGGCGTCGACTCATTCCGTGCGGCGCTGGCGACGGCCCACGCGGCCGGCAGCCACGCGATGGTCTACATGAACCAGCGGCTGTGGTGCACCGGCACGCCGAGCTGGACCGCCGAGGGCGCCGCGTCCTGGGCGGTTAAGGAGAGGGACGGCCGCGTGCGCGAGGAGGTCTACAACGTCTTCGACCCGCAGCCGTGCGCCACCATGGACGTGACCACATCGTTCTGGCGCGCCAAGTACGCCGGCATCGCGGACACCGTGCTGGACGGCTACGGTGTCGACGGGATCTACATGGACCAAGCGGTCCAGTCGCTGGTGTGCTGGGACCCGACACACGGACACCCGGTCGGGGGCGGGAACTACTGGATGGGCGGTTTCCGCGCGCTCGCGACGCAGATCCGCGCGGCAGTGCAGCCGGGGCGGCCGGTGCTGCTGGCGGGGGAAGGCGCCGGCGAGCCGTGGCTGCCGGAGCTGGACCTCATGCTCACGCTCCAAGTGAGCCAGGAGCGGTATACCGACCCTGGGAGCGGCTGGGAGCCGATCCCGTTCTTTCAGGCGGTCTATCACGCGTACGGCGTGACCTACGGCAACTACTCGTCGCTCGTGATGCCGCCGTATGACGAGCTGTGGCCGCCCCAGTTCGCACCGCAGCAGCCGCTGCAGCTGCTCGACTCCCGCTTCCGCCGGCAGTTCTACCTGGAGCACGCGCGGTCCTTCGCGTGGGGGCTCCAGCCTACCATCGCGAACTTTCGCGCCTCACAGTTGGTGGACCGGCCGAAGGAGACCGCTTACATGATGCGCTTGGCGCGCATTCGCGCCCGGGCGCTGGACTATCTGTTGTACGGTACGTTTCTGCGCCCGCCGGAGCTGACCGTGCCGCTCGTCGACGTGGACCTCTCGCGCGTCTCGATCTACGCCGCGCAGCGGGGCGGGCCGACCGTCTCGGTGGCGCGGTTTCCCGCAGCGGTCGCCGGCGCATGGGCCGGACAGGACAGCGACGTCGCGATCGCCGTGGCGAGCATCGTCGACCAGCCCACGTCCGTCTCGTTCGACTTCGACCCGCGTGCCTACGGCCTCAGGGGCGGCGGGCAAATCGAGCGCATCGACGAGACGGGGCGTCGCCCGCTCGGGACGTTCTCCGGCCGCGTCGCGCCGATCAGGCTGGAGCTGCCCGCCGGCGGGGCCTATGTGCTGGAGTTCAGGCGAGGTCGCCGGGGCTGAGCGACGCCGTTCGTGGCGCCCGCCTGCATTTCCTTTTCACAGGAGGATCGTCCGATGCTGTCCGCACTTGCTCGTCGAGTCTGGGCCGCGCTCCTCGCCGTCAGCGGGCTGCTCGGCGGCGCCACGGGCGTTCTCGCCCAAAACACGATCTCGCTCCACGGCCGTGTCACGGCGACGGACGGCAAGCCGCTCGTCGCCGCGCAGGTCGCGGTGCTGAACCGGGAGACCCGCCAACAGCGCAGCGCAATCACGTCGGCGGAGGGCACTTATACCATCGTCGGGCTGCCGCCCGGCGCCTACCGCGTGCGCCTCGTCCTGCTGGGCTACCGGGCAGAGGAGCGGGACATCGAGCTGCTGGTCGGCCAGACCGCTTCGCTCGACTTCGCGCTTCAGGAGGCCGCCGTGACCGTCGAGGGGGTCGAGGTCACGCATCAAGGCGAGCCTGCGTTCGAGGTGCAGCGCCGGGACGTGTCGACCCCGGTCGTAAGCGCCGAGATCCTCAACCTGCCCCTCAACACGCGCAACACGATCAACCTGGCTGCCATCGTGCCGGGGATGAAGACCTTTGCGCCCACGGCCGGCCGGTCGCTCCCCGCCGCCGGTCCGCTGCCGGACCTGCGTTTCTGGAACTTTTACTTGGACGGGGCTGAGTGGAAGAGCTTCTTCAACGGCAACCTGGTGGGGATCCCGCAAACGGGCTCGCCCCTGCCCCAGGAGGCGATGCGCGAGTTCCGCGTCCACTTGAACCCCTACGATGCCCAATACACGCGCGGCGCGTCGTTCGTGATCAGCGCCGTGACCCAGCGCGGCACCGACGAGTTCCACGGCTCGGTCTTCGGCTACGGCCAGAGCAACGCCCTCAAGGCGCTCGATCTGATCCAGCGGGAGCGTCGGACCGCCAACCCCGCCACCTTCGCGATTCCAGACTACACCCGCGCCCAGTTCGGCTTCAACCTGCGCGGCCCGCTCCGGCGTGATAAGCTGTTCTTCGCCGCCAGCTACGAGGGGCAAAGCATCGACGACGGCATCACCGTCGTGCCCGGACGGCCGGCCTACCAACCTGCCATCTGGGACGCCTTCGCCGGAACCTTCAAGGCGCCGACCAAGAATCACACCGGCGTGGTGCGGCTCACCGCGCTCGGCGGCGCCCACGCGCTCGACCTGGTGTGGGCCGGTCGCTACTACAACAGCGAGACGAACTTCGGCGGCACCGGTGCGCGCAACTCAGGGATCAATGCGAAGTACTGGGTCCACAGCGTACAACTCCGGGACACCTACACACCCAGCTCCGCGATCGCCAACGAGCTCTCCCTGAACGTGCTGTACTGGAGCCACAACGAGTCGCCGCTCGAGCCCGGCGTCACCAAAGTGTACCCCAGCATCACCTTCGGCACCAACACCTTTCCGCTCGTTCTCAAGGAAACGTCGGTCCGGCTCATCGACCGCGCCACCTACACCCTGGGTGAGGGCCGGCACATTGCGACGGGGGGCGTCGAGCTGGCGCGAGTACGCACCAACAGCTGGCAGCCCAGCAACGTCGACGGCTTTTTCCAGTTCCCGACGGACACGAGCTCGCGCCCGTCCCTCGGCCGCATCGGGGTCGGCTTCTACGATAAGAACTCGGCGGAGGACGCTCGCGCCATCACCCATGGCTGGAGCGTGGGCGCGTACGTCCAGGACCAGTGGCAGACACTGCGGAACCTCCAGCTCACCCTGGGTCTCCGCTACGACGCCGAGATTAACACGCTGGACAATGGTTTTACCGTGCCGTGGGCGAGCGACCCGCAGCTCCAGGCGATCCCGCTGCTCCAGAACTTCCTGAACACGGGCCACCGCAAGAACGACATGAACAACGTCGGCCCCCGTGTCGCTTTCTCGTGGGACGTGTTCGACAGCCATCGCACCTTCCTGCGCGGCGGCGCCGGCGTCATGTACGACCGCATCACCACGTTCATGGCGTTCTTCGAGAAGCAGTCGGCGGGGTGGCGCTCCTACGAGTTCCCGAACCCCGGTACGACCGACCCGGATTCGCTGCGGCGGATCGTGCTGTCCGGCGGTGGCACCACGCCGCCGAATATGTTCTTGCTCAAGACCAATATGAAGACGCCCGAGAACCGGCAGTTCTCCATCGGCATCGGACACCAGCTCACGGACGCGGTGGCGCTGAATGTGGACTATATTCACCAGGACGCGCGCCACCTGTACGTGCAGATCACGCCCAACTGGCTGAACACGCAGACGGGCCAGCGGAACCTCACCAACAGCTACGGGACCATCACACTGTACGACGACGTCGGCCGCGCCAAGTTCGACGCGCTCATCGGCAGTGTGACGTACGACCGACCCGGGCTGCGCCTCAACACGGCGCTCACGGTCGGGTCGTACAAGTCGGAGTTCGAAGGGCTCGGGGGCTACATCGACCACTCGTTCTTGACCATGCAGCCGACCACGGCGGACGAGCGCTGGCGCCTCGTGTTCTCCGGGATCGGCGACCTGCCGTTCGGCCTGAAACTGTCCTCCGTTGCGATCTTCGCGGCGCCGCGGCCCTACGTTGCGACCGTCGGGCTGGACGCGAACCACGACGGCACCGTCGCCGACGACTTCGTGGCCGATAGCGCAAATCGGGTCATCCGACCCGCGGCGGCGTGGAACAACATGTATCGGACCTTCGACCTGCGCCTCGCCAAGAGCGTGCCGGTGGGTGGCGACCGCCGGATCAGCGTGAGCGCGGAGGCCTTCAACATTTTCAACTGGGACAACTACTCCGGCTTCGTCGGTCGCGCAAACGACGCGAATTACGGAAAGAAGAGCGGTGCGTTCGCGCCGCGGCAGGCGCAGCTCGGGATGCGCTACGAGTTCTGATCACCTGACCGGAGAACACATCCACGACGATGGTGAGCGCTTCAAGCCGTTCGCTTGCGATGCACCGCGAGCAGCTCGTCGACGTCCGCGTACCCTGAGGGAAACGCGACGCCGCTCACCGAGGCACCCGCATCGAGCAGCGCCCGAACCGCCTCCGGCGTGCGCCGGTAGGTCCAGTAGGAGTCCACGCACGCCTTCACGGCAAGCGCCAGCGGTGTGCGCCCCTTCCCATCCTTCGCGTCGACCGGCGCTCCCCGTTCGATGAGCAGCTTCACCGTCGGGGCGAGTCCCTTCCAGGCCGCCACATGCAGCGCCGTGCTGTCCTTGGCGATATCGAAGTACGCGTCGCCCTCGTACAACACGGTGACAGGCACGCCGAGGTCGAGGAGCTGCCCGACTCCTGCGGTGTTCCAGGTCCCCGCGAACTCCGCGAGCAGCTTGCCGCCCTCCGCCACCACCTCACGCACGAGCTGGGGCTCGCGCGCCGCGATGGAGCGGATCGCCGCGGCGTCGTTCCTGGCACACGCGGCGATCAGCCGCTCGACGCCCTGCAGCTCGATCGCCAAGCCGCGCCGCTCGAACAGCTGGAGCAGGTCGCCCCGCCCCCGTCGCGCGGCCATCGCCACCGCCGACCTGCCGGAGAACGCCCGGCTCGAGCGGTCGGGGTGGTCCGCGATGAGCGTCGGGTCAGCGCCGTGGTCCAGCAACGCCTCGAAGATCTCGAGGGCGTTGTCGCTCAGTATCGCGTTATGCAGCGCCGTTTTCCCCCAGCGGGTCCGCCGATTCGGGTCGACGCCCTGCTCGAGCAGCCACTTGATCCCGGCGTGGTCGTGCCAGTCGGTCTTGCGAAGCAGGATCATGCCCAGGCTGTCCGCGTTCAGCTTGCCGCTCTCTACAAGGACCTTCAACGCCGCGTTGTCGTGGGTTTCCGGCGCGTGATATGGGACCTCCTCGTCGTTCGGGTCGGCCCCTCGCTCGAGCAAGAGCCGCGTCAGCTCGGCGTGATGCGCGACGCCGGCAGCGCCGTACAGCGCGCTCTCCCACTCGGGGTTGGGTTGATGATTCATCTCATACCACCCGGTATTCGCGCTGGCCCCGCCATCGAGCAGCGCCTGCGCGGCCCGCACGAAGCCCGCCGAGCGGGCCCGATCGAGCCGCAGGTACTTCGAGAAACAGAGATGGGTGAGCGCATCCCAACCGCGGGGGCCGCCTTTCACCGTGGCGTTCTCGGGCTCGAGCTCGAGGAACCGCCGCACGGCGGCATCGTCACCGAGGATCGCAGCTGAATGGATGTCGCTGCTCGCGATCTCCGGGTGCGCCGCCAGGATCGCCTCGGCGCGCTCGAGTGTCCCGTGCCAGACGGCGGCCTCGATAAACGCCGCCCGAGGATCGCTCATCGCTTCGCGGGGGCGAGCGGGCCCAAGCTCCGCGGCGGCCCGACGCGGCGAGCCTCGATCTGCAGCCACTTCGCTGTCCACGTCTTGCCGCCATCGATGGAGCGATCGCCGGTCCAGGAGAAGCGATCCGGCCCGATATCGTAGTAGCGGATCCGCCAGAGCGACGGGTTTGGGCTCATCACGCCGAACTTCTGCTCGATGTGCATCTCCGGGCCTACCTTGTGCGCGGTGCCCACGTTCTGCAATCCGGTTCCCTGCTCCGTGGAGATGAGGTCCCATTGATCGAGCACGGCGTTGTAGGCCCGGAGCGTGTTCGTCACGTAATAGGTCTGGCCGCTGTCGCCCACGACGCGGTACTCATCCAGGATCTGCGCCCCCTCGGCCAGGCGCACCGCACTCCAGTAGCCGCGGCCCTTCCCGAACTCCCGGCTTACGGAGGTGAACTCCCAATCGCCGAGCAGATAGTCGAAGTCACCCTGATGGGCGTTGTAGGACGCCTGTATCTGCTCGCGGGTTCGTTGACCAGTGGCCTGGGCGGACAACGATGGTGCGAGTGCCATCGCTGCAGCGAGCAGGGTTGCGCTGCACAGCGGGAGCATGGTGTGGCGCATGACGACCTCACTGTTGAGACGGGAACTCCTCGGGGTGTCTACCGCAATCGCCGCAGCTCGACTTCGGACATGATGAATCCGAACGCCGGCCACCCGCCGGAGCGCACCGAACGCTCGAACCAGCCACGCGCGCGCGCCGTGTCGCCCCGCACCAGGTACCAGTTGCCCACACCGTAGCTCAAGGTGGCCACGGCGATATCGCCGGTGTCGGCCGCCGTGATCACGTCGTCGGGGCGGATCTGCCCGCGATACAGCCGCAGGCGTTGGGCGTACGCGTTCGTAGCGGGAAGCGAGTCAGGGCGGCGGTCCAGCATCGCTTGCGCCTCGGTCGCCCGCCCGGCACGCGACAGCGACATCCACAGCCAGTCGGTCGCGCCGGCCAGCTCGCTTCCGTCAGGGGGGCGACGCTGCGCGCGTGCGAAGGCATCGGCTGCACCGGCAAAGTCGCCTCGTGCGTAGCGTACAATGCCCAGGTGATACCAGATGCCGTAATTGGTGCTATCGAGGCGACTGCCGCGCGTGAGATCATCCAGTGCGCGGTCGAACTCGCGCACCGAGAGGTAGCGGTGCCCACGCCAGCGATACAGCACCGCGTCGTTTGGCGCGATCGTCAGTCCGCGCGTGAAGGTTTCGATGGCTTCGCGGAACTGGCGCGCCCCGGATTGGGCGAGGCCGAGCTGAATGATCAGTTCCACGTTGCGGGGATCGGCGGCGAGCGCGCTCTCGGCGCGGGCAATCGCGCCCGTGTCGCGTTGCGAGCGGTACTCGACGCCTGCGGCCGAGCGGTACTGGATCGACTGGCCGCCGGCGGGCGCGGCGGCGGCAATTGAGGCCGCAACCAGAGCAAGGGTCCACGCCAGCTTCGTGCGCATATCAGACAGCGCCTCCGATCAGCGACGGTCCCCGGCAGGTTGCCGAATCTCCCAGAGCACATTGAGAATGACCCACCGTCCGCGCCAGCGAATCAGATGCAGATAGTCGATCCAGCCACCGGCATCGATCCGCGCGCTCGCGGCGTTTTGGAAGATGTCGAGAATGCGCACCTCCGTCTTCTGGTCGGCGGTCGGGGTTCGCGAGCCTCCCCCTGCCCGTGTACCCCGGACGAGCTCTGTGGCGCCCATGTTGCGGATCCAGGTATTGCCCAGACTATCGGTATACATGATCCGCTTCGCCAACTCGGGGTGTAAGGCCTGCGTCATCCGATCACCGTCGGCCGCGTACCATCCCTCGATGTAGTCGAGAGCCGCGCGACGGATACCCAGCGAGTCGTCGTGGCTCTGGGCGCGGACGCGCTGCAGCCCGAAAGCGAGGAGCATCAGCGTGAGGAGTGAGACCAGGCGCATGGAACGATCCCCGGAGACGTGATGGGAGATGACGAAAGAGTGCCGCCGTGGCTCACGAGCTCCCAATTCGGGTGAATACCACGCGCCAGCGCCCGTCCGAGGCAACCCACTCGAAGTGCGTCGCATCCACGAGTCGCAGCTCGGACGCGACGAAGAGTCCGGGGATCTCCAGGTTGCCCGAGGCCGGATCGAACAGGATGGCGCGCCCAGACCCATCGGCGCGTCCGATCTGAGCCATGGGATGCGGCTCGTGCGTATACGCGCCGAGCACATAGTAGACATCCTTGGCCGAGTCGTACCCCAGGATGCCGGTGCCCGTATCCGACTTGGTGTCAAAACTCTCTGTCCAGACCAGCTTGGTCGAGTCGCTGAGCAGCCGCATCTGGCGCTGACCCGAGGTGACGGGGCTCGTCCGGCTGGACGTGTACAGGTCGAAATGCCAGACACCGGAGAGCTCGGCGAGGACCGCTTGCGGTCGTACGCTGCTCAGGAGCGATGCATTGACAGGGCGCGCCTGGCTCGCCAGAGGGCTGGAACCCAGGGAGGCGGCCGCGATCACGTAGCTGACCCAACGCATACTCATGAGTCCTCCATTCGCCTTGCGAGGGTAGCACCTTCCCTGCCGAAGCGAGGTTCCGGATCATCGCAGTGGAACTACTTCAGGTATTGTCCCACAAAATCCAGCACGTTCTTCCGGTCCAGCCGGAAGACGCCGCCGGTCCCACCGCACGTGCCGTTGAGCCCGAAGGAGGTGACACCGGCGATGACGTTACTCGAGCCGAGATAATTCGGGCCGCCTGAGTCGCCGAAGCATGTGCCGCCGGTCGCTGCGTTGTTCGAGAGTAGCAACGAGAAGTCCCCGACGATCCCGCCGTCGATCTGGATCAGGTGCGGCTCGGCGAACATGCGGATTATCTCGGCCTCGATAAACGCGGGGTTGATCCGCTGGACCCCGTAGCCTACGGCGGTGAACAGGGTCGAGCTGCTCGGCTTCAGGGCGTCGAGCTCGTCCCGTGTGGGCAGCTTGCCGTACTGGCCGGCAGAGAGCTTCACGGCCTTGGAGAGCAGGACGACGCCCACGTCGTGCAGGAAGAACGCGCTCTCGGTGAAGAGCGGGTGTGCGTGCCACGCCGTGGCCTCGACGCTGTTGGGGCCGCCTGCGAACGGATAGGTGTTATTGCCGTCCTGGACGTCGGACTCGGTGAAGATGCGAACCCCCGAGAACTCGCCCGGCTCCCCGGCGCAGTGTCCGGCGGTGAGCACAACCTTCGGCGCGATGAGGGTGCCGGAACACCGGAACGTCGGCTGCCCGGCGACGTCCATCACGATCAGGACCACGGCGGGGTGGGCGTTCCCGTCGACCGCACCGTAAGTGATGAAGGAGGGGCGAGACGGGTTGCGGAGATCGGTGGAGACTCTGTCGCAGCCGGGCAGAGTGACGCAAGCGACGGCAAGCACCGCACTGACCAGACGTGCCCTCATGGTTCCTCCTCGCGGCTGATGCGATGTCGCTACCTTCACGGACGGATGCAGCGCGTCAAGCGCTTGTTACACGGCGGCCCGCTCCTGGCCACGAACCTGGAGCGACTGGAATAGGACCCGCCCCGCCGCGGCCACCTCGTGCACGGCCGTGTCGAACGCGGCCTGATTGGCCTTCGAGGGCGCGTGGAAGCCGCTGATCTTGCGAACAAACTGGAGAGCCGCGTCGTGGAGCTCGGCATCGGTCGGAGCGTGATCGGGGTGCCGCAGCCGTTTGATGTTCCGACACATCTGAAATCTCGCCGTTCAGTGATGTAGAGAGGAAAGGACCGGCTATGCGCGCTTCACCTGATCTGCAAGACGTTTTGGGGCTCGGTTGTGCCAAGCGATCGTCAGTGCCTCGCGAACCGCGGCCTTCTTTGCTGCGTGCAACCGGACATTGGTGGCACCAGCACGACCCCACGTGCCCTTGACCGGCGCGAACGCCCGCGGCTGCGCTCGGACGAAGAGCTCCTGTTGCTCGGGCGTGAGCTTGACCATGCCCCAGCCGCTGCGGGGATAGCCCAGCGTCGCGAAGATCCGGCCGGCCACACGAAAGTCCGGGTGGCCCATGTGAGCGGCTTCGGACGCGCTGGGCAAGCTCAAAGCGAGGCTTCGGAACTCGCGGGCTGTCATGCGAGGCACTCCTTGCAGTTCCTCGGTGGTTCCACTCCGCAGGCTGCCTCGCTGGCGTCGCGCTGCCTAACGGATCGCACCTTAAGCTGCGGCTATAATGGGTGCGCGCGCAAGGAGATCCGCACCCCCGCCCAGACCAACTCCAGGAGGTCACGGACGATCCAGTCGGGCCGGGGCCCACCGGGAGTGGGGCCGGTCCCGCGGCGGTCGATCCAGACGGTGGGGAGCCCGGCGCGGGCGGCCCCCCAAATCCAGGGGCGGCATGCTAGAGGCGTTAAGATGGGGCACCGCTGATTCAGGGTGGGCCTGGTCCTCTGTAGCTCGACTCCCGCCGTCAGAATGTAAAGGTCTGCTCCTCAGCAATTAGAACAACGGGTGCCCCGCCGGTCGAAATCTTCGCCGCGTGCGCCAGCGTTTCTTTCCCTCCCGCCGACGCTGCACACGCCTGTAGGGCCTCGAGTGAGGGGAAGTGAACCTCCGCGATCCGGTAGAACGCCGGCTTACCCTGAGGCGACCCCTGGACCTTCGTCGCGACGAGCTTGGTCTTGCCAGCCAGCTGCTTGACCGCCATAGGGACGTGTTCGTCCTGATAGAGTCGCTCGAACGCTTGCACATCCTTCGGGGGTGGGTACATCACCATCAGTTTGACCGCGGCCATAGCTCCCCTCCTCGTTCTTGACTAATGGGAAGTGTCCAACGGTGCCGCCGAACGGATCGCGGTTAAGACTGCGGGCGACGCGCGGGCTGGCGCAAGGTCCGTGCGCGCAGCGCGCAACACTGCGCTTCCCTAGTGACCTACGAGCAGTCCTGAGAGGGCGCCGCGCTCAGGCTGCGGCCGAACCGCCCCCCCGGCGCCCTCAATGGTATCTATACCAGAGACCTTCCAACCCGAGCGGAATCTGCTCACGAACGCCTGGCCCTGGGACAGGCTAGCGGATGGCTCTAATTTCGGGAATCGGACTTCGACGACCCAGGTCCTTGCACCGACGGTCCTACCGCACAGGTGAAGGGCAATCGCCCCGAAACCGCCGCGCATTGCGGGATAGGCCTTCTCGATCTGGTAATCGCGCTCTGGTTGCTTTCCCGCTTGCAACGAGCGGCCAACCGCCGCTATGGCCTCCTGCTTCGCGGCGGGGCCAGGTTCAAGCGGATCGGCGGGGCAGTCGGGCGCTGTCGGCGGCGATGACGTGCTCCGCGCGGCTTCGGGCGCCTCCTCACGACACGTCGTAAACAGCGTGAAGATCGCCAACAAAGGCAGAACCGACTTCCGCAGAGCCACGTGTACGACACTCCCGGATCCTAAGAGCGCGGTACGGGATGGTCGGTGAGGACCGGCAGAAAGGGTGTCCACGGGCCTACCTCATCCCGGTATTGCTTCGCCATCACCCTCGCCACCTGAGCCACATGCCCGAGGTCGTGCACAACCCATGCTGCCAATAACTGACGGAGCGTCACACGGCCCAAACTCGGGTGTTCACCGGGGAGATCGAGCTGCGTCGCGGTAAGCTTCCAGGACTCGAGTTGCTGTAAGTTCGTGGTCCGCAATCGAGCAAACTCGGCGAGGAGTGACTCCGAGGAGCGTCCCGGGTTACGCGCCCGGTGGCGGAATCGATCGTAGGGCTCGAAGCGGAGATTGGGCCCCTTGGCGAGAATGATGCGAGCTCTCGGCATCCAGTCGGTTTCCTCACCGTCGATGAGGTGCCCTACCACATCGAACGGACTGAACGTTTCGGGACCCTCGTTGCCTCGGATCCAAGGGTCGCTGAGACCATCGAGCAGCGTCCGGAGCGTGGCGGGCGAACGTCGCAACACTTCTATCGTTAGGTTCAGGTCGAAATCCATAGGTCTCAATAGTGCTTGTTAGCCGCTGCCCCGCCCTAATCGCGCGCGGTGCCACACGAACGAGTCCCGCGCGCTGTACAAGATGTCTCCGCTCGCAGCACGAACCGTCACCACCGCAGACAGCACTGCGGCGTCAAGGCTGTTAGTCGCGAATCGTGTGAGGAACTTACCGTCGATTGTGACGGTGCCCAGCTGGGGGTAGTCACAGCGGAGGTGGACGGTATCGGCCCTGATCAGGGCCTCAAAGCAGCCCGCCGGCTGCTCGATGCCGGCGGTCGTCCGGGCGAAGGTGACCAGTGCCTCGGGACGGAGGCTGAAACCGGTGAAGTGGAATCGATTCACACTGAAGCTATAGCCTGGGACATAGTACCCTTCGGCGTCGGCTTGAAGGGGCGGATGGCGCGGCTCCGCGACCGGCGGTGCCGGACGCCGTTCAGCATTGGTAGACGTGGGCGTACGCTGTCGCAGCACGAGGAGGAAGGCGACCGCGAGGCCAACCGCGAGGAGTAGCAGGAGACGATTTCGGCGCATACGCAAGTGTTATAGAAGGCTACCACACAGACCGGACGCCGCCAGCCTCAGGCGCGTGTGGGGTGGCCGGACGGCCACGCAGCGCCATCCTGACTTGACTCAAGTGATCGGGTGTCGCTGGCGAGGCTCATTTGGAGTATGATGCGCCCCCTCCGGGTCGATGGGGCTAAACCTTTGCAACGTAGGCGATGAGGGCGCTATGAAGAAAGCCATCGGCGATAACATGATTTTGAAGGAGTGGGGACTCGACAAAGGCTTGGAACTCGTCAAGCAGGCCGGGTTCGACGGTATCGAGCTCTGGCTGGGTGACGTTCCGTGGTTTCAGATGAGCACCACCGATAGCGAAGTGCGGGAACTGCGGCGGAAAGTCGACAACGCCGGCCTAGTCGTATCCAACGTCTCGACCGGATTGCACTGGGCCTCGCCGCTCTCAGCGCGCGACCCGAAGGTGCGGGCCCTGGCCGTGCGCATCGTGGAGCGGGAAATCGAGACCGCGGTGCTGCTCGGCACCGACGCGATCCTGCTGGTAGCGGGCCTGGTGACCGCGGAAGTCCCCTACAACGAAGTATACCAGCGCTGCCTGGAAGCGCTCAGGCCGCTGGGTGAGAAAGCCGCGCGCGCCGGCGTCAGGATTGGTTGCGAGAACTGCAACGCGGAGCACCGGTTTCTCATCAGCCCACGTGAGTTCTGGCAATTTCTCAACGACGTGAACAGCCCCGCCGTGGGTATCCACCTCGATGTCGGCAACATCCACGACACGGGGTTTGCAGAACAGTGGATTGAGATCCACGGACCTAGAATCACTCGAATTCACGTGAAGGACGTGATGAAAAAACGCGGGCGGTGTGGCGACCAGAGTGTGTACACGAATCTGTTCCTCGGTGACAACAACTGGCCCGCCATCCGCGGCGCGCTGACCAAAGTGGATTACGACGGCTGGTTAGTGGCGGAAATGGAGGCGCGCTACCGCTATGCGCCGGACCTACAGTTTCACGACACCGCCCGGGCGATGGACCGCCTGATTTCGGGACGACTCTGAGATGGGCATCACCCGGAGACGGTTCCTGGGCTACGCCGCTGTCGCGGCGACCGCAGGGCTTCGGGGGAGGCCGCTCGATCTGTGGCGCCTCGGCCGGTCGGTCGGGACGAGTCGCAGCTGTGTGCTCCTTGACTTGAAAGCGCATGGTTGCCTCAGCGATTCGGTTTCCGGATACGAGTCCGTGCTAACCAGTGCAGGGGTGCGGTGGATGCGTGCTGAAGCGCGGTCGGTGTCCCCCGCTCGCGGCGCCGTGTTGATCGTTCCGGCGGCACTGGAGATTCCGCCGGCGGCGGTGCAGGCGATTGTGAGCTACCTGCAAGCGGGGGCGACCGTAATCCTCGAGTCAGGCGCAGGCTTCGCTGCCGGTCGGGAGTTCCGCGTCCACCGCGTCGAGCTGCGCGATTACCTGCGGGTCCGCGTCGAGGCACCGGTACAGCTGTGGTCCGCGCACACGAGCTCGCAGGGCATACCGTATGTTGACTACAGCTGGCCACACTCTGCGAAGGTCCGCGATTTCAGTCGTGTAGTGCCTCTGGGGCCCCAGGCGGGGGACGTCATCGCGTGGGTGGATGGTCTGCCGGTGGCCCTCAAGCGCCACGGTGGACGCGGCACGCTGGTCTTCCTTGGCTCGCCGCTCGGCCCGGCGCTTTGGGCAGGGGATGCCGAGGCGAGACGCTGGTTGTTCGACTGTCTGGGTGAGGCGGGAGGCTGCGCTGAACCCGCGATTTCGTGACGACCACATCAGCGTTGCGGGTCCACCCGGCGCGCTTCCGGTCCCCTCGCCAGCAGCCGTTCGGCGAAGTCGAGCCGCTCGTGAGCCTCGCTCAGCTGCTGCTGCAGCTTGCTCACCTCGGCTTCGAGCGCTTCGAGCCTGCTCACCTCGGCTTCGACCCCTTCGAGCCGAGCCTGGAGCTCGCTCCCGCCGGGTCCCTGCCGCAGGCGCTGGGCCCATAACCCGAACGCCAGCGCAAGCGCCGCGTGAGTCGCGGCATGCCACACCTCGCCTGGCCCGACCGCGAACCCAACTCCGACCAAGTTGATGGCGCTTAGCACGACGGCGATCGGGTACCAAATCGCGGGCTTGAAGGTCATGTCGAGTTCCTGTCGAGTCTCCCTAAGGGATCGCGGCCCGGTCACAGAGCCGAGGGGCCAAGCACATGCTCAATACTAGCGATCTCCGCTCGGAGTTTCGCATCGCCCGCCCGCTACGCGCGCCTGCAGTCCTATATTCATGACGATGTCATCAAACGGGTTCCATGAAAGAACTAGACCTCACACGTCGTAGCTTTGTAACACAGTCACTGGCTGCCGTCGCTCCGGCGATGGTGGCTGCGAACTCGCTGCCGTTGATGTCAGCGCCAGCCGCGTCCGGCGCGGCGCGGTTGACAGTCGTTTGTGTCGGCGGGCATCCGGACGATCCAGAATCGGGGTGCGGCGGGACGCTGGCGCGTTACGCGGCACTGGGGCACGCGGTGACGGTCGTCTATCTCACGCGTGGCGAGCGCGGCATCGCCGGAAAATCGTTGGACGAAGCGGCGACGATTCGTTCCGCCGAGTGCGAGACCGCCTGCAAGATCATCGGCGCGAAGCCGGAGTTCTTCGGCCAAATCGACGGCGCGACCGAAGTGACCCAGGCGCACGTGGACGCGATGACCCGATTCCTCGCCGCCGAGAATCCCGACTTGGTGTTCACGCACTGGCCAGTGGACACGCACATGGATCATCAGGTCGCGAGTGTCCTCACGATCCGCGCGTGGATGAGCCTGCGAACGTCACGCCTCTACTTCTTCGAAGTCAACAGCGGCAGTCAAACGGAAGGCTTCCTGCCGAACACCTACGTGGACATTTCGTCAGTGGTCGAACGGAAGAAGGCCGCCCTGTTCGCGCACATCAGCCAGGACGGGCAGGGCATCTGGCGGCAGCACCACGAGATCATGGCGCAATGGCGCGGACGTGAGGTCGGGGTGGCCGCCGCCGAAGCGTTCGTTCATCTCAACCGCGATGATCACACCAGCAACCTGCCGTGCTTGTAATCGGTCGCTCGGCTCGATCAAGAACGCAGGGTCCTCAGGCCCGCGCCGGAGGCGACCGCCAGCTTCACCGGCGCGGAGGCTGATCCTGCCGGCAGGATCATCGGCGACGACAATCAAGAAGCTGCCTGGCGGCTGCTGGGAGGCAACTGATCGGATGTAGGCGACAGCGTCAGCGGTACGGTACGGGTGGGGAAACCGATCGCGAAGGTTGAGCCACACGTCGCGGTCGTTGGCGTGGCGCGTGATGGCCCCCGCGTCAGACTCGCGCCAGAGGCGCAGGAGGCAGATGCCGCAGCGGAGCTCCATCCCAGGCCGGCAGTAGGGTCACATGCGCTTGCGCAGAAAAACATGAGTCGCGCGAACGCCTGCAACATGCTTCACGCATTCGTAGCCTAGCGCGGGCAGATCAATGCCGGCAAACAAGCCGCCCCCGATCGGGTTCTGAAGATCTTGATTCGGCCCAGCACCGTAGCCGTCGCGTGAGACCGCGAAGCTGTTGACCCGGAGTTTCGACACGACGTTCCTCTCAGGACTTCCCGGAAGGATTCGAGGCGCGCCGCGACAAGCGAGCCAGCACGGCCGCTACGGCAAGTGCGGCAAGAAACGCCGGAACAGCCGTGATGATTGGCCAGACGGGGAGCGCGAGAAGCGGCGCGCGTTGGCCGTATGTTCCAGCAAAGAGCCAATGAACGTTTGCTGCGAGCGCGAGGCCGAAGGCCCCCAGCGCGACCGCCCCGGCCGCATGCAACGCCGTCGGGCGAGGCGAACTGCCCAGTCGATAGTGCTCGTACCCGATATGCGCCGCGGCCACGAGGGCGCTGGCCACCCACGCTGCCAGCCGCCACAGGCGCATATGATCCGACTTGGCGAGCGCAGCGAACCCGATGCCGATGACCACATACGACACGGCAACAAGAATCATCGCACGGACCCACAAGCGCCGACCTGATACGTCCATGTGCGTGGCCTAACGGATCGCGCCTAAGCAGCGGGCGATCCACTCGCCGGCGCCAGCGGAATGGGCGACAGTCCGTCCCCTGCCGGTGACGAGTGCTTCTCGGTCATGCGGCCCGCCTTTCACGCACCTCGTAGTGTGCGGAGCGAGCGTCAAAGCGGCGCAGGAGGGCTCGCGCTGCGGGCGGTACGCGTCTGCGTTTTCGTAACTCGTCCAGCCATGCCAGATACGAGAGATCATCAGGCTTGTCCTCCCAAGGGGCGGCTGGCCTTCACCGCGCCCGTCGCCTGCTCGAGCGGCGGGCTGTCGTGCGTGCCCTCTTCCGTAGACCCATCGGCTTCGGCCGCGCGTGCCGCGGTTGGTAGACACCAAGCTTCCCGCCGCCCGGCAAGGTCACGTGCGTGAGCAACCCCCACCCCTCGTTGCGTACCGGTCCGCAGGCGACGCCCCGTTTCCGCATCTCCGTGACAAAGCCGTCGATATCGTCGGTCATCAGGTAGAACTCATGCACGTCGTTCGTCTCGGATGGATGGACGGCCAGTTCGGCCGGCGGCAATCCGAAGATCAACCAGCCATCGCCCACATCGACATGCGGGAGCTCGAACACCTCGCGCAACAGGGCGCGGTCGGCCTCGGGGCTCTTACTATAAATGATGGAATGAGCGCCGATAATCATGTTATCGCGGGCCGCCTAACGGGTCGCGCTTGAGCCGCGGGCGACTCGCCTGCCGGCGCAAGGCCCTTGGACGGCAATCCGTACTCCCTCAGGATGACAACACCCCGCTTCCCGCAGAGCGATCACTGCCCGTCAGCGTAAGCACTTGTTAAGCGACATCATCCCGAGACGACGACGGGGCACGCTCCCGACGCGTCGGCCGGAGCAGCACTCCGAGCAGGGCCAGCACCAACCCGCACAAGGCACCAACCAGGCCTAGGAGAGTGAAGAAAGGCACCCGACTAACGACGGGGGCCGCACCGGTGTACCCGGCGAGGGTGAACGTGCAGCACAGGACGAAACCGTAGAGGGCGCCGGCAGTCGCGGCCTCTCCCCTGCCCGCTCGGTAGCCCAGAGCGAGGGCCGCGAGTCCCCAGGGGACGAGCGTCCACCAGTGGAGGAAGAGTGCGTGGGCCGCGGCCCAGCCGAGCAGGAGACCAACTACGACAGCGGAAGCGAACCTTGGCATGGCACCCAATGATGCCGCGTAACGGATCGCGCGTAAGCTGCGGGCGACACGCCTGTCGGCGCAAGGGTAGTGGACGAACCGTCCGTCCCCGCCAGGGCACGACACGCTGCTTTCCTTTAAAGCGATCACCGCCCGCTTGTTAGGCAGCATCACATGCTCCGGGAGCTGACCTATTGGGATCGGGCTCGCTTACGCCGAATGTCACGAAGGGTGGTTCGGCGGGTTGAAGAGGTATTGTAAGGAGAACGCCTTCAGACCTGCGATCTGGCCAGAAGTACAGCGCCGCAGGCAGCAGCAAGACAAGCGAGCATCGCGAAGGATCGCCCCACGCCGGGTAGCCCCTCTACTCAGTGAACCGCTCCTTGGCCGCGGTTCGCTTGCGCAATTTGCCGGGACCCTCACCCTTCTCCGCCCGCTTGGCCGCCTTGATGTACCGAATGCTAGGAGCGGGGCCAACGCCCCCGGGCACAGAATACGCGAGCGCAACGATCCCGCTGACCGGGAGTGTCTTCTGATCCGCCAACACGAGCTTTGTCGCAACGCCGGGCGGAAGGAGCGGGACCCCGGCCCCGAGGAGCACAGGAACAACGGCGACCTCCACCGTGTCCACGAGGCCTGCGTCGAGAAGCGAGCGAAACAGGACGCCCCCGCCGAAGAGCCAGATGTCTTTGCCCGGCTTCGCTTTCAGCGCTGCCACGATTTCCCGCGGATCGTCGTTGCAGATGCGGACGCCACGGTGTGCGGCCGCCGGAAGGGTCCGTGAAAAGACGACGACATCGAGACCCGGCATGGCGCCGTGCCCGCCCTGCGCGGTCAGGACCTCATACGTCTTGCGTCCCATCACGGCTGTGTCGAACTCCTTGAACAGCGCGGCGAAGTCGATGGAGGGGTCCATCACGATCCAGTCGTATTCGCCGTTTGGCCCGGCGATGAAGCCATCCAGGCTCACAGCCACTTGGTAGCGCAGTCGTCTGCTCATCGATCGGCTCCGATTCGAGGCCGCGCCACGCTGCCTCTCACGTACCCCGCCGGCACGTGGCGCCGCGACAATGGCCACTCCCTCACTGGGGCTTGATAAAGTAACCGGCGACACGCCACGTCCCGTCGGGGTCCACAGTCAGGACGACCGTCTCGCTAACGCGCGTCTTGTCGCGCGCTGCTGTCGAGAACTGGAGTAGCACATACTCGCCGGGTGGCACATTGGGCAATTCACGCGTGTACTGGGCACCTACCTGGCGGCGAGCGCCCAAGGGGTCGACCTGTAAGCGCGCGGCGATGACGGCATCCTGCCAGCTTCCGCGAGTGATCTGGTGACGGAACATCGCCGCTGCCGAGTCCCAGCTCGCCTCGTAGGCCGTCGCGTCCACGAGCGCTAGCCAGCGCCGCGCCGCCCCTTCTGCGGCCTGAATCTTCGCTCCGGCGGTGGTGTCATTGTGGGCTTGCTGGGCGCGGCCGAGCGTCGAGGCAGCGGTGGTCAGCCAGATCGACAGGGAGACGAGATGGAGCTGTTTCACGGCGGGCCTCCGCGACATACTCTCGTGACGGCTGCCTAACGGATCGCGCTTAAGCTGCGGGCGACTCGCTCGCCGGCGCAACCGGGAGTGGACGAGGTCCCGGCGGCAAGGTCCCGCCGCAGCGTCGCTTCAGAAGAACCGGCTCACGGTGCCGGCCACGACGCCCACCATGATCCCCAGCCCAGCACCGTAGATGCCATAGGCCACCGGGCCGAAGCCACATAGAAGGGGATAGCAGTCTTTGAGATCGTGATACACTCCGTAGGCAGCGCCAACGGTGAAACCAACGCCCATTCCCATGACTCCCCCCTTCAGCTCCGGCGGCATTCGCCTACGCGGACGTTGCGGCGTGCTCCCGGCTGGTGGCCAGAGTGATAGGCTCGCTGCGACCGGGCTCACGGCGAGGGGCGTCAGGAAGAGGCTGTCCGCGAGCGCGGGCCCCGAGAGCACCCGGTGCGATTGCTCGACTCCCGCCCGAGGTGTCGCCTGGGCTCGGAGCGGTGCGACGTGTGCCGTCGCCGCAGTCGCGACGCCGAGGCTGATGAACAGTGCTACCGAGCGCATAGTCGCCAGTACCGCTATCGTCGAACGCCTCGATTGACCCTCACCTTAGGCTCCCTGGACGGCTCACTCACCCGGCGTGGTGGGATCGATCATCGGGCAGGTGCTAGGGATGCTGGTCTGGATGTTCGCCCACGAACTTGCCAACCGCAAGCACGTGAACGGGCCGCGCATTGTTACCTTCCTCAACCGCACCGTCGGACGGCTCACAACCACATCGCTCTCTGGGTGACCGCGGTCGCCCTCCCGCCCTCCCCTGCTTCATTCTCATCCGCGTGGCGGAACTGTGCATCTACCCTATCCTCACGCTGCTCGTCGGCCTGCCGCGATACCGCCACGCGGATTGGGTGAACGTCAGCCGCCACAAGTTCACCGGCCTGGTGGGACACGACCTGATCTGGTGCCTGTACTGTGACTGGATGACCGGCGTGTACTCCCTCGGCGCGGAAATGCTGCGCAACGTCGAGAGTTTCTGGTGCCCCATCCGCTTCGCCAGCGGGAAAAAATGCGACACCTGTAAACTCGACTTCCCGGACATCCACGGCGGATGGGTCGCGCCGGAGGGGACGATGGGCGACGTCGTGGCGACCTTGGAAAAGATGTACGGTGCGCCGGCGACAGCGGACCTGCCGCGGGACCAGCGGCACCCCTCGCGCCCTCCTCTATCCACGCCCGTTGTAGAAGTTTGGTAGACCTCGAATTGCCATGACGGCGTGAACCGCAAACTCGACTCCGATGAGCAGGGACCCTCCGTACCACCATAGCCTCAGCGGTGGGGCCTCGATCGTCAGGGCGCGTGCCGTGGCGGCCATGCTGAGGTAGAGCAACACGCCACCACCAAACCACACCAGCATTCGAGCTACTGCTTGTGTAACGCGTCCCTGTGGGATTCGGGCCCGCAGACCGTTCAAGAATGCGAGTTCGATGTAGTGTCCGCCAAGGGAGAACCACAAGGCAAGGGCCACGAGGGGGAGGAGCAGCTTGAGGTCATGTCTTTGGAGCGCGAGCACTGCGCCTACCACGGCGGCAAGCGCCACGTTTCTCGCCAACGCGCGGCGAAACGGCTCTTCGAATCGGGGCCAACTGGTGCTCGATCGCGCCGCCAGGTTCAAGCGCTTGTTAGGCCGCATGCGCGGACGACATCGTGAGCTTGAAGCCGTCCGGGTCCTTCAACCGGAATATGCGGGCGCCCCAGGGCATGTCGGCGGGCTCCATCTCGAGTTTACCGCCAAGCTCCTTGATCCGTTTCGCAATCTCGTCGACGTTCTGGTCAGTCGTAATCTGCAGCGAGAACCCTTCGCCCTTGACCCGGTCCAACCCCTTGGCTCCGTCATCCTGACTGATCAAGATCCGCACGTCGCCGGCTCTCAGCGAAACCGCCCTCAGCCTTCCGTCGCCCTCGTGCTTCCGGTCGACGGTGAAGCCCACCACCTGGTGATACCACGCCAAGCTGCGTTCGAGATCTTTCACGGTCAGCGAGGCCGAGAGACTGCGGGCCTGAAAGGACTCGGTCTCCGCGCGCGTGCTGGCGCTCTCAGGGACTCGTGAATTGGCGCTCATGGGATCTCCTGTAGGGGGCTTTCGGGCGTTTCGACCCATCCAACACCTGGAAAGGGTGGTCTGGAGCTCTCTCAAGTTCGCGACGGGCGTCGCTCACACCCCGAACTGCCGGAGGTGGTGCTGATCATCGTGAGGTCGTCGGCGACCTCCTCCACTTCGTCTAACAGGTGCGACGAGAAGAGCACCGCCGTGCGTCCTTCATCGGCGATGGTGCGAATAACGGCACCGAGAATGTCGCGGCGCTCCAGTCCAAACGTCTGCCGCAGCTCCTCCGCGTACACATCGTCCCAAGCGGGATAGAACGCGCGCGAGTAGCGCATGAGCTCGTCGACGCGCATCCAGCCGGGGACGTCGTTCTCCTCGGAGAGATAGCCGACGCGCGTCAGCTCCGACACGGTGACGACGGATTCAGTCACCGTGAACCACCTTGTGATTGCACAGAGGCTCGTCGCATTGTGGTGACTCTTAATCCAAGGCGAATCATTCGCCGCTGCGAGCACAACACTCCGCTTCCCTTAGAGCGATCAGCGCCCGCCAGCTTCAAGCGCTTCTTAAGCCGCCTGCTTGGCAGGGCGCGCATTACACCGAACCCTTAGGGAGACCTGCACGTGCCTCGCGAAGTTGGCTGAGCATGCGCTCGGCGAAATCGCGTCGCTCCAGAGCCTCAACGTGCGCCTGACGCAAGGCTGCAACCTCCTCTCGAAGCGCAGTGAGCTCTGCCTGAGCCTCGGTGCCGCCGGCGCGAGCCTTGATCCAACGATTGGCAATCCACATCGCTGCGAGCGACGGGGGCACCAGTGCGAGGAAGGGTATGAACGCCCCAAGGAAGGCAAAAGCTGGCATATGACCTCCCGAGATTGGAGGGCTCTGGGGGCGGCGTCCTTCTTGGGCAAGCGGCCTAACGGATCGCGCTTAAGCTGCGGGCGACTCGCGCGCCGGCGCAAGGGTGGTGGACGACAGTCCGTGCCCACAAGGGCACAACACTCCGATTCCCTTGAAACGATCAACGCCCGCCAGCTTCAAGCGCTTGTTAGACCGCTACCACGACTGGGAGCTTTCGGCTTAGAAGACCCTAAGCACCAGCCGGCCGCCAGCGGCTTGAGATGGCGCGCGCCTTTCGATACGGAAGGCGCCCGAAGCATCGAGGCGTGCGACCAAGTCATGCGCTTCGAGGATCTGACCCAGCGCTCGTGGCCATTCAACGTTCTTTACGGCGGTAGTGACTTTCAAGTCACTCACATCCGCAGCCACGACAATAGTGAGCCCGGACAACGACGCGAACGCTTGCGCAACCTGTGCGAGCGAGGCGTCCTGGAACTGGACGGTAATGGCAGGCTGGGCCTGAGCGCGAGTAAGGGAGGGACAGACGATCAGAAGCGCGATGGCGATAGGAATGGTCAGGTAGGCGTGCTTGGACATGATTCTGCTCCTCATGGTGACCGGTAGCGGCCTAACGGATCGCGCTTAGGCTGCGGCGGCTCGCTCGCGAGCGGTTGTTGAACGATACTTCGTGCGCGCTAGCGGACAATACTCCGCTTCCTTTAGAGCATCACCTAGAGCGATCACCGCCCGCCAGCTTCACGAGCTTGTTAGGCAGCCGGCTCAAAGGGTCAGGTCCTCCTGATTGAGGCTAACCTCGAGCCCCAAGCCCTGCTTCGCCAGAAGAGTCCGGTAGTGCCGCAGAAACGTCACGATCAGTTGATCTGGCTGAGCGTACAGATCGATCCGGATGAGCACCGGCCGGTCGCCCGCTGCGGACGGGGATGTCGACAACTCTCCACTTTGCACAAAGGCAACGTAGTTGTCGAGTTTGCGCTTGAGCGCCGGAATATGGTGACCGGTCAGAGCCACAGTTTCGGCCACGACGAGTCGGATAGTCCCGTCGCTCGCCTTGGTAGTAAGATCAATGACGTCGGGGAATTGAATGCCGCTGCGCGTCATGGATAGCCCGCTGCCCAGGAGCAATCACCTGGCCTTGCGCGGCCGCGTTGCGGGGAGCCAATAGGTGAACTCCTTCTCAAAGCAGACACCTTCGAGATCGCCGACGCGCGCCGAGAAGTAACCCTGGGCGTCCGCGATTGCCTGATTGTATACGGTAGGTCCTATCTCCTTGAGAAAGTAGTCGAGGAGGCTGCCGGCTTTGAGGTCACCGATGTCCTGATCGAAGTTCTCAGCTACGTAGCGTTTGATGGAGCTGAGGAGTTGCTTCGTCGATTCTGGGGGTAGTGTGATAGCCATGCGGTGGCAGATCCCTCCTTTGGCAGCGGCCTACGGGATCGCGCGTAAGCCGCGGGCGATCACCGCCCGCCAGCTTCAAGCGCTTGTTAGGCGGCACGTCGACGGGCCCTCGCGGCGCGCCACTCTGCCTCCTCGCGTGCAGCGGTGGCGGCTAACTCCGGGCAGCGAGTTGTAAGTGCATCCGCGAGGGCAGCGCTCGAGAATCGGCGGAACAACCTCGCCTCGCGGAGTTCATCCTGAATTCGCGCATACTCGAGCCGGGCCTGGCCCCCGTTCGCCACGCCGAACGTCGCTTCAGCGCAGTAGGCCTCGGCTTCAGCCATGAGCCGCTGGCTAGGAGCGAGACGGCGGACGAAGTGCCAGACGGCGCCGTCCCGCCGACACTGAGCCGCGTGCGCGTCTTCGTGAGCGCGGGCACGTGCGAGCAGCGAGCCGGACAGGTCGGGGTTGAACCGCTCCACTGGTCCGAAGAAGGGGTAGCAGAACGTGCGCCCGTCCTCCCGTTGCCACATGGGCACGAGCAGGGGCAAGGTCAGCGCCGCGAGAACAGTACCAGCCAATACTAGCCCGATTCGGCGCACTATCGCCCGTTGCAGAGGCATTCCGTGCTCTGAGTCAGTTAAACGAATCGTGTTGTTTGAGTCACCACCGGTGCCGCCTAACGGGGTGCGCCTAAGCTGCGGCGCCGAGCTTTCACGTTCACAAATGCAATTCTACCATAGACGCCGGGCGCCGTCAGCTTCAGGCGCGTGTTAGGCGGTTGCACTTCAAAGTTGATATCAAACGGCTGGACGCCCAAGCGCGAACCTGACTTGACTCAGGTGATGTTCGTTATGAGCGGCGACCTTATCGAATTCATCCCGCAACGTGCGCACGCCGTCTACGCTATGCACGAACTCAAGATGGCCGCTGCGCTCATAGTGCACGCCAG